>Ga0114969_10000962_pt1 | contig 24387 bp, 22 predicted proteins | sample M_130807_MF_Meta_FD_87316 | JGI IMG/M metagenome (GOLD analysis project Ga0114969, IMG submission 87316) | Freshwater microbial communities from Lake Montjoie, Canada to study carbon cycling - M_130807_MF_MetaG | ecosystem: Environmental > Aquatic > Freshwater > Lake | place: Lake Montjoie...
AAACCAAAGCGACCATACGAGAAAAGAGACAATGCTAGTTTTGGGGATGCTTCTAAAAGACCTTACGAAAAAAGAGACAATGCAGGGTTTAACGACCGTGCAAAACGCCCCTATGAGAAAAGAGATGGCGCTGGGTTTGGTGATGGTGGCAAACGCCCATATGAAAAACGTGATAGCGCTGGATTCAATGATAGGCCTAAAAAACCTTATGAGAAAAGAGATGGTGCTGGATTTGGTGATAGCGGCAAACGCCCATATGAAAAACGTGACAGCGCTGGATTCAATGATAGGCCCAATAAACCTTATGAAAAAAGGGATGGCGCTGGATTCGATAGACCTGTAAGATCATATGAGAAAAGAGACAGTAATGATTTTAACGACCGACCTACAAGACCCTACGAAAAAAGAGAAACAGGTAGTCCATTTGATAAAAAAGATGGTACTAAAAAACCATTTCGCCCAAGTTATGATCCAGAAATAAAAGTTAAAAAATCTTATGCCGATGCGCCAAAGAAAACCTTTAGTGAAAGAAAAAAAGAACTAACAGGCGATACCCATGCAAAAGAGGATATCAGACTCAATAAATATGTTGCCAATTCAGGTGTTTGCAGCCGCAGAGAAGCCGATGAGTTAATTTCAAAAGGCACTGTAACAGTTAATGGCAAAGTAATTACAGAAATGGGTTACCGCGTTAAATTAACAGATACCGTTTGTTATGAAGGCAAAAAAATATTGCCAGAACCATTCGTTTATATCATAATGAATAAGCCAAAAGATTTTCTTACTACAACTGAAGATGATAAAGGCAGAAAAACAGTAATGGATTTGGTAGCCGATAAGATTGAGCAGCGTATTTTCCCAGTTGGGCGTTTAGACAGAAATACAACTGGTGTTTTATTGTTAACCAATGATGGTGAAGTAACGCAAGCCCTTACCCACCCTAGCTTCGAAATAAAAAAAGTTTACCAAGTAGAGTTAGATAAAAAAGCCACCAGCGCCGATTTAGATAAATTGGTAAGCGGCATTGAACTTGAAGATGGAGAAGCCCATGCAGATGGTGTAGCATTTGTTGAATCTGAAGACAAAAGACATATTGGCATTGAGATTCACAGTGGTAGAAACCGCATTGTAAGAAGAATGTTCGAACACTTAGGTTTTGAAGTGGAGAAACTAGATAGAGTAAGCTTTGGTATTTTTACTAAGAAAGACCTACCAAGAGGTAAATGGCGACATTTAACCCAAGGCGAAGTAGGTTTCTTAATGAAGCTGAAAAGTAAAATGTAAACTTATTTAGTCTTGATCACTTTCGCCCAATAGTAGTAGCCTTCATTTTCAATGGCTATAAAATAGATGCCATTATCAATTGTATTGCATTTATGAAACCCCTGAATAAAAAGTGATTTCTAATTCAAATTAATTAACTATCTTAAAAACAAAATTTGTCAGTATGAAAACTTCTGATTTTAATCGGTTTTCATGAACTAAGCGTTTTAAGTTTACGGCCCTTCTTAAATACCAATCTTCCAAAATTCTTGCCTTTGCGTAACAACTTTTGCTCTTCCTCTGGCAATGTTGCGATGGTTTTACACTCATCACTGCAACAATTGTTGTATTTCTCTTTACAGCTTGGGCATTGAATAAACAATAGATTACAAGCAACATTGGCACAATTTGTATGCACATCAAAAGACTCTCCACATTGATGGCATTTAGCAATCACTTCATCAGATATACTTTCGCTTAAACGCTCATCGAACACAAAGTTTTTACCATGAAATTTGTTCTCTAATCCCTTCGCTTTTACTTGCCTTGCATATTCTATGATTCCACCTTCTAATTGATAAACCTCCTTAAACCCTTTGTGCAACATATAGGCACTGGCCTTTTCGCATCTGATTCCCCCTGTACAATACATCACAATCGGTTGGTCCTTTTTGTCTGCAAGCATATTTGCAACGAAAGGCAATTGTTCTCTGAATGTATCCACATCGGGCAAAATAGCGTTTTCAAAATGACCAACTTCACTCTCATAATGGTTACGCATATCGACTACTACTACATCCTTGCTATTCAATAAATCATTGTATTCCTCAGCCTTTAAATGCGTTCCAATCTTAGTTACATCAAAGGTTTTATCTTGTATACCATCGGCCACAATTTTGTTCTTAACCTTAATAGCTAATTTAAAAAATGATTTTCCATTGTCATCAACTGCTATATTGAGTCTAATGCCATTTAAAAAATCGATGCCATAAATTGCTTGTCTCAACAATTCATAATTGCGTGTAGGAACAGAAATTTGAGCATTAATTCCCTCTAAGGCCACGTATATTCTCCCTAAAACCTCAAGTTTAGTAAAGTTAACAAACAGAGTATCTCTAAACTTTTGAGGATCTAAAATATGGTGATATTTATAGAAAGATATGGTCGTTCTTGGCTCGTTATTGCTCAATAACTTTTGTTTTAATTCTTCTCCGTTTATTTTATTATAAAGTATCACAACCGCAAAAATATGAAAAATACAGGTTGAAAATTATGATATTTAGCATAACCGTGTCCTATTAAAATAAAATTCTTTTTTTGAATGAAAATTATACAAAAAATATATCTTTGCTTTTATATAACTTTTATGAAATTACTATTCAAACTGTTACTTTTGGTAACTGTCTATTTAGCACTGCCAAACAATATGGTGGCTCAGAAAAAAATATTTTTTGATAAAAATTGGCAGAAAACAAAGGAGAAAAAGGCTTCCTATTACCGCATTATTACTCCAGAAGGTTCAAAATTTTTGGTACAAGATTATTTCTTGCCAGAAAACCAGCTGCAAATGGAAGGCAAATACACAAGCAGTAAGTTAGCTGATGTTGATAGAACTGGGCCATTCGTATATTATTACCGCAATGGTAAAAAATCGATGGAAGGTGAATACAAAGCTGGTAAAAATATTGGAGAATGGGCCTATTATTATAAAGAAGGGGCCAAAAAATCTAGCGGTAGTTTCGATAAAGGTGATAAAGAAGGCGAATGGCAATATTTCCATAAAAATGGTAAATTAAAAAGTAAAGGTGTTTGGCTTAAAGATGAAAAAGATGGCACTTGGACTTTCTTTTTTGACAATGGCGAGAAAGAAGAAGAATACAATTACAGCAAAGGAAAAAAGGAAGGCGAATACGCTGAATACTTTAAAATTGGAAAACTAAAAGAAAAAGGAAAATACGAAAAAGACAGTTTATATGGGACTTATGAAGAGTATTGGGAAAAAGGTAACCTTGCAGCCAAAGGCGAATATGATGACAACAAACGCAATGGCAATTGGGAATGGTTTCACGAAAATGGGAAAACGTCTTGTAAAGTTGACTACAAAAATGGTAAATTTTTAAATGGCAATTTCTTTAACGAAGAAGGTGTTAAACAAAGTGGTAAAATATACAAAGACGACCTTGTTGAACCAATTGAATACACCGGTGGATCTGATGCATTGTATAGCTTAATTGGAAAACAATTAGGCAGGAAGCTTGATTTGGCTGGTGCTAAAAAGGCTAAATACAAGTTCTATGGATTTATTACATTAAAAATTGACGAAAAAGGAAACATCACGGACAGAGACTGGATTTTACCTGATTTAGAAGATGATGCTTTTGAAGATACTTGGGAAGTGCTAGAAAATATTAATGCTGCAATTGATGACTTTCCAAGATTCAAACCTCAAATAGCTTATAATAGAAAAATTAAAACTACGTATTCTTTTATTTACCCAATCGACTTTTCAAAAATATAAATATAAAAAAATGGCTTTTACTCTACCTGAATTAAATTATGCACCTGCCGCTCTAGAGCCGCATATCGATGCAAGAACAATGGAAATACACCATGGCAAACACCACAATGCTTATGTAACCAATCTAAATGCGGCTGCGGCTGGCACTGAATTAGAAAATATGAGCATTGAAGATATTTGTAAAAATATTAGTAAGTACCCAATGGCTGTTAGAAATAATGGTGGTGGTCACTACAACCACAGTATGTTTTGGAAAGTAATTAGTCCAAATGGCGGTGGTTTGCCTACTGGCGCATTAGCAGATGCACTTAACAACGATTTGGGTGGTTTTGATAAATTTAAAGAAGAATTTAGCAAGGCTGCTACAACCCGTTTTGGAAGTGGTTGGGCTTGGTTATGTGTAAAAGACGGTAAGTTGTGTATTTGCAGCACACCCAATCAGGACAATCCTTTAATGGATCTTGAAGGGATTATTTGTGGTACCCCAATTTTAGGTTTAGACGTATGGGAACACGCTTATTATTTGAACTACCAAAATCGCAGACCAGATTATATTTCAGCCTTCTTTAATATTATTAATTGGGATGAAGTTAGCAGCAGTTATAACGCTGCACTCTAAATATAAATCAAATAATTTTAAAGCTACACCATTATACGGTGTAGCTTTTTTTGTGTACGTTTGAAAACCAATTATTGAATTCCATAAATAAACATATCGCCTTTATTTCTTTGGGCATCGTTTTCTTACTACTACAAACGCAGAATGCAATGGTGGATTCGTGGTATTATGCTGCATGTATAAAACATAAAACTGAGCTCATTAACTCACATCATCTGTTTTACAACTATGCTGGCTATTATTGGTATCATTTTATACTATTATTTTTTCCAAATACTGAAGCTATTTGCGCATTAAATACGCTAAATGCAATTGCTGCAGTGGCTGCTTTGTATTTGTTTTATAATTGTTTAAAAACCCTTAAAGTAGATTCGCCTATTGCCTTGTGGTTGAGCTTATTTTGTGGTGTTTCCTTTGGATTTATGCGTTATGCATGCGATGCCGAAACCTATATTTTACCAATCGTTTTTTCATTAGCCTCAACACTATTTTATATAAGCAAAAGAAATTTTCAAAATTTGATATTTTCAGGTTTTTTTGGCGCAATGGCCATTCTTTTTCACCAAGTGCATGTGTGGTGGGTCGTAGCCTTCATCATTGGGTTTTTCATCTCAAAACCATTTCGTCCTAAATATTTATTTGGGTTTATCTTACCTCTTTTTTTGATTCCTTTAAGTTATTGGTTATGCTTTCAATATTCACCTCATAGCATTGAATTTTCACAATTCATTACAGGCGAATATGGCAAAGGCCATGCAGGCATCGACTTTTCATTAAAAGCTATTTTATTGACGCTAATTAATGCATTTAGAACAATTGTTCAGGTCCATGGAAACCAAATGGTGCTTATAAAATCCTATCCTTTGAGTTATGCCCTTTTCCTTATGTTATTGACAGTCTATTTTATTTGGGTATTTAGTAAAAAGGTATTTAAAAAGCCCCATTTATCTATACCAAATAGCTTCAGCAACATATTTCTAATTGCATTTTTGTTACAACTGATTTTTGCGTTTATCTCATCAGGTAATGCAGAATTTATGGTTATGTTTCCTTTTTTGCTGGTGCTTTATTTGGCCAGTAGATTGAAACATATTAATTATAGGCTCATTAAATACCTCACTATCTCAATATTCTTTTGGAACATAGGTTTTGCCATTGCTCCAGGTGCCGTTTTAACTATTAGTAGGGTAGATCAACAAGTAGAATACAGTAAAAAATATACCACCTCCTATGCCTTGTGGGGAAATAAAGCATTGGTAGAAAACCAATTAACCTACCGCTATGGTTTTAGCTTAAATAGGAAACATCTCTTAAATATTAAAACAACAGACACTAACAAGATTGACAGTTTATTAAAAAGCCTTCATACCATTTATACTGATATTCCAAATGCTAACCATGTATTGAGTAGAGAGAAATTTGTTAATAACCCTCAAATAAATGCGATCATCGGTCATTATTCCTTTGTAAAATGTGATTCCTTTAACAATGTCTATGGAAAAAATTATATTTATTACATTCAAAAAAGAATGTATTGAGTTACTTTTGTCCCACATTAAATCATGTTACCTTCAAAATTAAAAATTGGTGTTATTGGTGGTGGTCAATTAGGAAAAATGCTGATAGAAGCTGGTCAGCCATGGAATGTTAATTATACCATTTTAGAAACTGCAACTGCACCTGCGGCGGCTATTGCCAATCATCATATTATTGGTGAATTATCTGATGCCATTAAGATAAAAGAACTAGCCTCACGATGTGATGTGATTACTTATGAAATTGAACATATTAATATCGATGCACTGCATGCATTAGAGGCACAAGGTAAAAAAATTATTCCTTCACCAAAAATACTTGAAATTATTCAAGATAAAGGTTTGCAAAAATTGTTTTTCCAACATCATGGCATTCCAACAACCGATTTTGAATTGGTGGAAAATGCCAACGAATGGCCTGATAAATTATTAAAATTAGCAGGCGAAAAAATTGCAGCAAAACTGCGTAAAGGAGGCTACGATGGCAAAGGTGTTGAACTGGTAGACAAACACCAAATGCTAGAAAATAGCAATCAAATTCCTTTTAATGAGCCTGTTGTTTTAGAGGAATTCGTAAAAAATGCCATCGAATTAGCCGTTATCGTTGCAAGAAATGAAAAGGGAGAAATCACAACATTTCCAGTAGTTGAAATGGAATTTGATGCCAAAGCAAATTTAGTAGAGTTTCTCATTTCGCCAGCGAATATTGCATTAGAAATTGAAGAGAACGCAAAAAGAATTGCAATGGATGCCATTATTAAACTGAATGGTGTTGGCATTTTTGCTGTCGAAATGTTTTTAGATGAAAATGCATCTATTTTTGTGAATGAAATAGCGCCACGTCCCCACAACAGTGGGCACCATACCATTGAAGCCTGTTATACCAGCCAATATGAACAATTGAATAGGATTTTATTAGGCATGCCCTTGGGAAATACCCAATTAATTCAACCAGCTGCCATGATAAACTTGCTTGGTTTTGATGGGGTTAATGGAGAGTATGAAATTACGGGTTTAGATAAAATTTTAGCGATTGAAGGTGTTTATGTTCATTTGTACAACAAAGCAAACACAAAACCAAAAAGAAAAATGGGACATATTACCATCATGGGAGAAACTTTAGAAGAAGTGAAGAAAAAAGCTGCAGTTGTAAAACAGAATTTGGGAATGAAACAACTTTAAGTTTTATTTCAAGATTTTTATTCTATTTTTGAAAGGATTTTAGCCAACACAAAATGAAAGATGTATTAATAATAATGGGCTCTGACAGCGATTTACCAGTGATGAAAGAAGCTGCTGAAATTTTAGATGAATTAGGTATTACCTATGACCTTGCCATTGTGAGTGCACATCGCACCCCCGAAAGAATGTTTGAAGTGGCCAAAAATGCCAATAAAAAAGGATTTAAATGCATTATTGCAGGTGCAGGTGGTGCCGCTCATTTACCCGGAATGACCGCTAGTATGACAGATTTACCAGTGATCGGTGTACCCATTAAATCCTCTAACTTATCAGGAATGGATTCATTATACAGTATCGTTCAAATGCCGCCTGGTGTTCCTGTTGGGACAATGGCTATCAATGGTGCGAAAAATGCTGGTTTGTTTGCAGCTAAAATTCTTGCACTTTCAAACCCTATTATCCAAAAGACCATTATTAAATATAGTAAGAACTTAGAGTTAACAGTGCTGGCAAAAGCCAATGATTTAAAGAGCAAAGGTTATATCAAATACCTGAATCAAAAATGATAATTGAAGTTGACAATACTTTAATTTCTTCCGAAATATTTTCAGTCAATTTTGTTTGCAATTTAGAAAAATGCAAGGGCGCATGTTGCATTGAAGGTGATAGGGGCGCACCTCTTGAAAAAGATGAAATTGCGAAAATTGATGCTAATTTAAATGCCATTCGCCATTATATGACAGATGAGGGGATAGCGCTTTTAGAGTCAGAGGGTTTTCATGAAGGCGAAGAGATTGAAGATTTTGCCACTACTTGTTTACCTACTGGCGAATGTGTGTTTGTTTACAAAGAAAATGGCATTTTAGGTTGTGCTATGGAAAAGGCCTTTAAAGAAGGTAAATCTAACTATTATAAACCTATTTCTTGTCATCTTTATCCCATAAGAATTAATAAAATTGGCGATTTTGATGCAGTCAATTATCATGAATGGAATATATGTAAAGCCGCATGCTCATTAGGTAACGAATTAAATGTACCCACCTTCAGATTTCTCAAAGAACCGCTCGTAAGAAAATATGGAGCACCTTGGTATAACGAAGTTGAACTCATTTTTCAGGAGTTTAAAAAGTTGAAGTAAAATACCCAATAATTTTTCACCTACTTTATTTATTTTTGCTTTTGAAATGAATTTATCCAGACCTTCCCATGAAAATTTGCTTTAATTAATTTCCCCTTGACAAAATCTGAATTAGCAAATAAAATTTCTGTGCATTTGCCCGAAGGAACTGCCGACTATGCGGTTGAACTGATGGTGAAATATAAGGTGCAATTAAAACTTAATAAGCCACGTAGTAGTAAATTTGGTGATTACAGAGCGCCCTATCGACAAGATAATTATCACCGAATAACGGTTAATAAAGATTTGAATCCCTACTCTTTTTTAACAACTTTCTTACATGAAGTAGCACACCTTACAGCATTCGAAAAATACAGAAACACCATACTCTCTCATGGCAAAGAGTGGAAAAATGAATTCAAAGAACTTTTAGCACCTATTGTACACCATCATCAATTGCCAGAGGATATACAGGCAGCTCTGAAACACTATATGCACGATCCAGCAGCGAGCAGTTGCAGCGACAAAAACCTAATGAAAGTACTAGCCCGTTATGATAAGGACCAAAAAGCACTACTTGAGCAAATTCCACACGGGAGTTTGTTCAAATTAGATACTGGCAGGGTATTTAAAAAAGGAAATAAACTTAGAAGTTGGTACCAATGCTTTGAGCAACCAAGTGGTAAAGAGTATAGAGTGAGTGGAATCAGTAAAGTTGAGTTGTTATAAAAGATATAGATTTATTTATGAATATTTTTGTTAATATTGCGTTCGTTTATGAAAAAAATTATCGTAGGGTTTTTATTGGTTTTTGCAATCTCAGTTTATAGTCAAAAACCTGTGCTACAAATGGGTATGCATACGCCGCCTAGTGAAGCCAAAAAAAGGAAAAATTATTACAGTCAGCTTATTGCTGGTAATGAAAACGAAATTCTTATTTCTGATAGGGCTAAAGGGGGTAATATCATTACCTCGTACAATAGTAATTCACTAAAGAAAACAGGCACTTTTAAAGTAGATTATCCTGAGATTGGAAAAAAAGATGCCGATTGGGTTAGACGTTTATATATTGACGACAAAATCACGAGCATTTATGGTTTTTATGATAAGAAAAATGATGAAAATAAAATCTATGGTAAAATCATAGATCGAAAAAATAAGACCATTAAAAAAGAAATTGTTTTAATGAGCAGCAATGCCAAAAAAAGGAAAAATATTGGATCCTTAATGACTGTTCTTAGCAATGATAACAGCAAACTTCTCATCTTTAGAGAGCCCGCTGGCAAAAAATATGAAAATGAGAAAATGGAAATGGTGCTTTATGATGCCCAGCTCAATAAAATTTTCGAAAAAGAACTTTCATTTCCTTACAAAAACAGAGCTATAAACGTTCAAGAAGTATTGGTGACAAATGACGGACACGTTACCATCGTTGCCTTTTGGGGGCCTACCAAAGAGGATATTAAAGAAAATCCTGATTTAAAAGGTCAATTTACTTTTAAACTTTTTGGTGTCACAGAAAATAACGAAGAATTAGATGAAATTGAAATTAAAGAAAAAGGATATGCACTAAGCTCGTGTCAAGCCTTTATTAATAATGATTCAGCTAATTCGGTTTTATTAACTGGTTTTTATAGAGATGTAAAGGGTGCAAAAAGAAAAAAATCTGGGGGTGTTAATGGTATTTATTATTTCAAATTGAATACGAATACTTGGGACATTGATATTTTAAAATTTAATATTATCGATGAAAAAACCATGATTAAACTATTTCAAGCAGGCGCTAACTCCGAGAGGGCTAAAAGAAAAGCACAAAAAAATGCTGAAAATGGCTATGGTTTTTCAAATTTAGTATTAAGAAACATCTTCTTTAACGAAGATGGTAGTATAAAAATTATTAGTCAAGTGGAATATATGAGGGAGGTTTGTACGACTGATAAAAACGGCAATACACGCTGTAATTATTATTATTACAATATGCAAATTCTAGAATTTACACTCAGCAAAGAGGGTGACTTACAAAGTTCATTTGTTATTCCCAAAAGCCAGGTATTGGTTAACTATTACACCTATAATGGGCATTTTTCATTGCTTACAGGCGATAAAGTAATTTATGTATACAATGATGCTGAAAAAAATTACGTTGCCAAAAAAGTAGCTAAAAAGAACAACAATAACTTTTACTTTCCTTTTATTGGTAAAAGAAAAAATAGATTGTGTTATGTCACCCTTGACAGCAAAGGAAAGCCTACAAAGGCTCCATTAGTAGATTCATGGAAGCAAAATATTCTTTTGACACCTTATAGCTATGTTAGGTCTAGCCCCGATGTTATTATCACCTGGGGTCGCCTACGAAAAAGCAAAGAACTTGTATTGGTTAGACTTTCAATAAAAGGCAAAAAAGGGAAGGGCTGATTTTAATTAATGAATTGCTTTTTCAGCAATCCTTCATATACCGCTTCATACATTGGTAAAATCTTTTCGAGTTGAAATTCTTTCGCTTTATTAAGTGCATTGGCTTTGAAAGTCAATAATAATGCTTCGTTGGATAATAATTTCAATGCGTTTTTCGCCATGTCCTCAACATCGCCAATATTGCTTAAATAGCCTGTAACGCCTTCGATATTTACTTCAGGTATACCGCCTGTGTTGGTGCTTATTACAGGCACCTCGCAAGCCATGGCCTCTAGAGCCGCTAATCCAAAGCTTTCTGTCTCGGAGGTTAAAATAAACAGATCACAAACCGATAATATCTCTTCTATTTGTTCCTGTTTGCCTAAAAAAGTAACCCTATCATCCACCCCCATCTCACGTGATAGGAGTTCAATATTCGTTCTTTCAGGTCCATCGCCAATTAGCAATAATTTACATGCCACTTGTTTAGAAACAATGGCGAATATTTTAATGACATCCTCAACACGTTTAACTTTTCTAAAGTTTGATGTATGCACTAAAATCTTCTCCCCTTGAGGGGCGATTGCTTTTTTAAAGTGTTCCTTTTTTTGTTTTACAAATCTGGAAAAATCGATAAAATTAGGAATTACAAAAATGGGTTTTTCAATGTGAAAATTAGCATACGTATCGCGCTTCAAACTCTCTGAAACTGCAGTAACAGCATCCGAGTGGTTGATGGAATAGGAAACCACCGGTTCATAGGTTGGGTCTTTGCCAACTAAAGTAATATCTGTTCCGTGTAAAGTTGTAACTATTGGTATATCTATGCCTTGTTCTATCAAAATGTTTTTTGCCATCAACGCTGCACTAGCATGTGGTATGGCATAGTGCACATGCAAAACATCTAATTTATTCTGTTTTACAATATCTACAATTTTACTAGCCAATATGGTTTCAAAAGGCACATACTCAAACAATGGGTATTTATAAATTGAAACCTCGTGGAAAAAAACATGCGGATTAAAAAAATCTAACCTTGCTGGCTGAGAATAACTAATAAAGTGTACATTGTGTTCTTTGGCTGCCAAAGCCCTTCCGAGTTCTGTGGCCACTACACCGCTACCACCAAATGTTGGGTAACAAACAATTCCAATGTTCATAATTTTGTGAATCTAGATAAATAACCTTTCTCTGTATTGTTTGTCATTGTTGTCTTAATGGTTGAATGTATATTTTTGACAACACAATTACCTAAATAATTAACAATCTTAATATGCCAAGGTTTTGAAAAGAGGAAGATAATTTTTAGGGTAGTTTTTGAAAACAACTTTAAACAAGAACCTAAATAAACTTGAAATAACTTCATAGGTTTGAAAGTCGACAAAGCAATTTAAATATTTCAGCAATTTCTTTAGGCACAGAACTTCCCTCAGGCCATTGGTATTTATGTGTAATTTTTCCAGCTTTACTAAAGTATATAAAACTTGTCATATTGCCAGGTGTCTCCAATTTTATGTTATCCATAGACTTTGTCTCTAGCATTTTGAAAATCTTTTTTATTTCTTTGGAAGATAAACTTTTTAAAACAATCGTATCCTTACTAAAAGATTTAATAGATTTTAATTGGCCATTACCACTCAAAATAAATTCATCAACTGCACCAGTAAAGCCACCACCACTGCCAAAACTGACGCTTAATGATTCAGCATATTTTTTATAGACTAAAATCTTGCAGCCCATCATTAAAAATAAGACAGCTGTTATGATTAATATTTTTCTCAATTCAACAGCAAAAATAATACTATTTGCTTTACATTCTGCATTTTAGTAATCTTGTAGTATGGAAGATGAGTTGTTCAAGGTCGATGAATTTTATATGCGCAAAGCGCTTGAACAAGCACAGCGTGCTTTTGATGAAGAAGAAGTGCCAATTGGCGCTATTGTGGTTTGTAATAACAAAATAATAGGTAAAGGCTACAACCAAACAGAAAAATTAGTAGATGTAACAGCTCATGCAGAAATGATAGCTATCACAGCTGCTGCTGCCGAATTGGGGAGCAAATATCTAGATGAGTGTACCCTATATGTTACCATAGAACCTTGTGTGATGTGTGCTGGAGCTATTAAGCATGCACGTTTTCACAAAATTGTAATCGGAGCCAAAGAACCAAAAACAGGTTTTTCTAATTTCTTAAATGACGATTTTAACATGAAAACTGAATTAAAATCTGGAGTGCTAGAAGAAGAATGCCGCAAGATGATGCAAAGTTTTTTTAGAAATAGAAGAATATAATAGCTTAAAATTACCTTTGTCTTACCAAGCGCTTTCTGTATAAAAAGCCGTACAAACAAGTGCCACAAGGTCGCTTTAAAACAGTATTTCCTAAGGTCCAATAATACATCCCTAAGCTTTCAATAACTTCCCCTTTTTTGATTGGTTTATATTTACCTAGCTGAATAAATTCACTTAGTTCGTAATCAAACACAGGAATCGAAATCCATTGGTTCAGCTGGTTTTTGGTAATTACATGAAATTTAGTTTCATCGCGCACCACCATCAAGTAATCCTCGCCGGGCGCCCAGTTCATGCCCGAGGTATAGATAATAAAACTGGTATCACCTGTTGTCATTAATCGACTTATGGAGGCAGTATCCTTGTATGACTTATAATAATTTTCAACAGTGAAGGGTAAGTTAACATCCTTTTTCAAAACCAATGATTTCTTTACTTCTTCCATCGATTTAGAATGGAGTGTAACATTGTAGTTACCCGGCTTTAAAAACAAGCTTAGTTTATTACCAAACAACGGACAAGCCAATCTGCAATTGGTATCTTTTCCGGTCACAAAAACACTGTCCCATAAATCGACAAATTCTTTATTGAACTTAAAGGATAAGGTTAGTTTTGCTTTTGTTGTTTGTGCATTTAAAAATTCAATTGTTAAAAACAAAATAGCTAATAAAATAAACTTTTTTAAAGGGAATCTCCTCATTTTAAATTGATAACTTTATAACAAAAATAAGGCATTTTAAGCATACCACTTCTATCCTATTTTATTGTATAATTGTAGTGTATTTACAAACCTAATACCAATAATTTTTAACATAATGGCTTTTTACTTTACGCCCGATTTTCTTCATTTTTTTATGGAGTTAGCGCCAAATAATAACAAAGACTGGTTCGACAATAACCGCGACCGTTATAAAAAATCGGTAAAAGAGCCTTTCGAAAATTTTGTAGAAAAACTAATCAAAGAACTTAAGAAAACCGAGGATATAATGGATGGACGACCTTCCGATTTTATTTTTCGAATCAACAAAGACATACGCTTTAGTAAGGATAAGTCGCCTTACAAATTACAAATGAGTGCAGCCATTAGTAAAGGCGGAAAAAAAGACATGGTCAACATAGGTGTTTACTTTGAATTAGGGCCTGAACATTTGGGTGTCTACACAGGTGTCTACATGCCCGACAAGGAACAAATCGACCGAATAAGAAGACATATTGCAAAAAACGGAAAACGACTTGAAACCATTCTTAATGAAAAACATTTTAAAGCCACTTTTGGAAAGGTAAAAGGCGAAAAAGCGAAATTATTACCACCTGATTTGAAACTAGCAGCAACCCAACAGCCCCTTATTTTCAATAAACAATTTTACTTGCAACACACTGCTGAACCGGAAATTATTGTTGAGAAGGATGTGTTAAAATACATTGCCGAAAAATACAAACACGCTAAAGCGTTCAATGATTTTATAAAAGAAGTTTTATAATTCTTTGCGCAAACGGGCCACCGGAATATTCAATTGCTCTCTGTATTTGGCCACTGTTCTTCGCGCTATGAGGTAACCTTTTTCTTTTAATAACTCCATTAAAGCTTCATCTGTCAGTGGTTTTTTCTTACTCTCATTGCCAATGGCATCACTCAAAATTTTCTTAACCTCCTTGTTACTTACTTCCTCACCACTATCGTTGGTAATACCTTCGCTAAAGAAATATTTTAAAGGGTAAATGCCGAAATCAGTTTGCACATATTTGCTATTGGCTACCCTCGAAATGGTAGAAATATCCATCCCTATCTTATCGGCAATATCTTTCAATATCATTGGTCGCAGCGAAGTTTCATCGCCATCTAAAAAGAATTCTCTTTGCGCTGCAACAATTGCACGCATGGTCATTTGCAAAGTTTGTTGACGCTGTTTAACACTATCAATAAACCATTTGGCACCATCTAGCTTTTGTTTGATGTATTGAACAGTATCTTTTAAATTTTTATCCTTTCCAGCATCCTTTTCATAGGCTTGAAGGGTCTCACTATAAGAATGACTTAATTTTAACTCTGGTGCATTCCTAGAGTTCAAAATAACATTCAATTGCCCTTCATCATTTATTACAGTAAAATCGGGTATAATATATTGTGATTTGCTATTCGATTGTGATTGACCTGGTTTAGGGTTTAATTTTGTAATCTCCACTAAAGCTAGTTTAAGTTCATCATCATCTATTTTGAGCGCATGCTTAATCTTGTCATAATGTTTTTTAACAAAAGCCTCCATGTGCTCGGCAATTATTTTTTCAGCTAAATCTAAAGCTCTATTGCCACCATAATCCTTTTTGTAAAGTTGCAATAACAAGCATTCTTGTAAATCGCGAGCCCCTATTCCTGGCGGGTCAAAATTTTGTATTTTTGTTAAAATTCTCTCTAATTGATCTTCGGTAGTACTGATATTCTCTGTAAAAGCTAAATCATTCACAATGGCCACCAATTCCCTTCTTAAATAGCCATCCTCTTCGATATTACCAACAATGTGCAAGGCTATCTGCAAATCAGCTCCTTCTTCAAAATTTGATTGGGTTTGTTCTACCAAAAAGTCATAGAAACTTTGTTGATAGGCAATTGGAATTTCTTTTTGTTCCTCATCCCCATAATCATCAGTCATTCGAAAACTTGCCCCTTGGTCGTCACCAGTTAAAAATTCAGTTACACTAAATTCATCACTTTCGTATGAATCAGTGCTATTAAAATCATCATTTAAGGAATCTTCATTGCTAAATTCATCGCGCTTAGAATCACTGGTAATGGGCAAAGGACTTTCATTTTCATCTTCCCCTTTTTCAAGCGCAGGATTGTCTAATAATTCTTGGTCAACACGTTCCTCAAAATCTGCTGTCGTCATCTGCAATAGTTTTATAAACTGTATTTGCTGAGGCGACAGTTTCTGCAATAGTTTTTGACTAAGTGTTTGTTTTAACATAAAAATAGAAATTTTAGTCCGTTTTTCAGAATTATATGTGCAAAGTAAACTAATTTTGCGGTTTAAATTACAATCAATTTTAATAAAGTAATAATGGTTTACATAAAGCAACTGTCGGAATTTGAAGGAAAAGAAGTAACGCTTAAAGGGTGGGTAGCGAATCGCAGAGATAGTAAAGGTCTAGTATTTATTAATCTTCGAGATGGCAGCGGTCTATGTCAATGTGTAGCAGATGAAAACAAAATACCCGAAGTTGAATTCGACCAAGCTGGTAAACTAACGCTCGAAAGTGCTGCCGAAATTACAGGCATAGTTGTTAAAGATGAGCGTCAAATTGGTGGTTTTGAAATACAAGTTACAGGCATTAAAACCATACACATTGCAGAAGAATTTCCAATCGCAAAAAAAGAACATGGCATAGAATTTTTGATGGATCAACGTCACTTATGGTTACGCAGTCAAAGACAATGGGCCATTCTTAGGATTAGGAATACCATCATATACAGTATCCATAATTTCTTTCAAAAAGAGGGTTTCGTACAAATGGATGCACCAATATTTACAGGAAATGCCTGTGAGGGAACCTCAAACTTATTCGAAACTGATTTTTATGGCGACCCTGCCTATTTGAGCCAAAGTGGTCAACTCTATGGTGAGGCAATGGCTATGGCTTTTGGTAAAATTTATACTTTCGGACCAACCTTTAGAGCTGAGAAAAGTAAAACACGCAGACACCTATCGGAATTTTGGATGATTGAACCAGAAATGGCCTTTTATGACATCCATCAAAATATGGATTTGATTGAAAGCTTCTTACAATATATTATCAAAGAGGTGTTGGAAAAATGCCAAGCAGAATTAAAACTAATTGATAGAGATACCAGTGTGCTTGAAAGTAGTTTGAATAAATTTCCACGATTAACTTATGATGAAGCCGTCGCTATTATTAAAGGCGAAAAAGATGTTAATGGTCAAAATAGTATTAAAAGTTTAGAAAATGAATTGGCAGAAGTGGAAGCAAAAATTGCAGCTACAATTGCTGAAATTGCAGATAGAGAAGCAAAAATTGCGGTTCCTGGCATGAAAAAAGGTGAGATTAACTTTAATCAAACCAAAATTGCGAATCTTAAAAATGATTTAAAAGACTTAGAAGAATCTCAACGCAACATTCCACAATGGATAGAAAGTGCTAAAAATTTTAGATATGGCAACGATTTAGGGGGAAGCGATGAAACCGTTATTACCCGCCTATTCGATGTACCAGTAATGGTGTATGATTGGCCACATGAAGTCAAAGCATTTTACTTAAAACGCAATCCTGAAAACTCTCGATTTGCAAGAGGTGTGGATGTTTTAGCCCCTGAAGGATATGGCGAAATAATAGGTGGTGGCGAACGTGAAACAAACGAGCAACTACTAAGAGACAAGATTGTAGAACACGATTTGCCAATGGCTGATTTTGAATGGTATTTAGATTTGAGAAAATATGGCAGTGTGCCACATGCAGGATTTGGCTTAGGTTTAGAACGTTTGGTAACATGGTTGTGCAAATTAAAACATGTTAGAGAAAGTATTCCATTTCCAAGAATGTATGGCCGATTATTGCCATAAAATATACTTTCGAATTAAAAAAAATTAATTAAGTTTGAAGCATGCGTAAAATTAATCCTCCTTTTAATCTTAACAAATGGATTGAAGAAAACAGGCATTTACTCAAGCCGCCCATTAGTAATAAAAACTTAACAGTAGATGCTGGCGACTTTATTGTAATGATAGTTGGAGGACCCAACGCCCGAAAAGATTATCACTATAATGAAACCGAAGAGTTTTTTTATCAATTAGAAGGTGAAATTAATGTGCGTTTGCAAATTGATGGGAAGGCTGTAGATACCCCTTTAAAGGCAGGTGATATGTTCATGCTACCTGCAAAAGTGCCACATTCTCCAGTACGTCAGGCTGGTTCGTTAGGATTGGTAATTGAATGCGTGAGAGCGGGAAAAGGCTATAAAGATGGTCTATTATGGTTTTGTGATAAATGTAACCATCCCTTACATTCTTCTTATTTTGAATTACAAGATATAGAAAAAGATTTTCTTTCTAGATTTAGGGAATTTTATGGCTCTGAAGATTTGCGCACCTGCAAAAGCTGTGGCCATGTAATGGAAACTGACCCCAAATTTATTTAGTTAGAAACTTTATAAAGACTCAAATATTTCTCCTGACTTATTAATTTAAATTCCTTGAAAAAGGGTTCCATTGTTTTGGTAAATAAAGAATCATTGCTTATTAGATACTGTGGACTAATTTCATTGACTGCCTCTCTTATCTGTTCGGTATTAAAATCTTCATTAATTCTCCTGCCATTTAAATCAAGGAGATAAAGCACATTATTAGGCGCCCCATCATAGCCCACCAATACGCAATTCTTTCGCGATATGCCAAGCGCATTAATCTTGTTTTTAAACAATGAATAATCAATTGTTTTTTGTTGCGACTGTTCCCAATAAGTGCCTGCCGTATAGCGTGACTCTAAATTGATTCTACCATAATTAAATTGCAACCTCATTGCTATTATTAAAATAACCAGTACACCTACTTTTACCCACCATAAATTGGCTTTAATTTTAGACGCTGCCGATCCAATTGCCAACCAATTTAAAGCGATAGCGGGCAATAAACAAAGAATATAGTAATCATGGTACATGAATTGATTGATCATAATAGCCATGAATAAAAAACAACCTAAGGTATTCAATACAGTGATATACCACAAAGTATTGCTAATATGTTTTTTAATTAAGAAAGGTAATAATAGCAATCCACCCATTAAATATTGTAAAGGACCTGTAAAGGTTTCTTGTGGCCAATTGCCTAAATACACATTCCATGCATTTTGATAAAACACTTTATCTGTTATGAGTGGTATATGAAGTATAAAAAATTCGCTGTTATGTGTTTTTCCTAAATAGCGTGCCCATAACTGCCATACAATAGGCAGTATTAATGCAAATAATAGACTGCTGAGCAATACTTTTTTATTTACTAATTCAATTTTTAGCGTCTTAAAATGAGATAAAATATAAACACCCATCATCGTCATCCAATGGATAAAACAAGTTGTTTTACTTGCCATTGCAAAAGTTAATGACAATATAAAACATAAAACATAAACACCTTTTTTATAGTTAGGTAAATAGGGGTGGGGAATATACAATCGGAATAAAAGGTACCAAGCAGATAAACTCAAACCCAAGGCACTCGCATCGGGAATAAAATTAGAAGCATAAAACAAAAGAATAGGTGAGGCATTTAAAATGAAAAGAAGCAAATAAGCTGGAATTGTTTTTATATAAAGGGTAAACAATAAAAACAAGGTATACATGCCGATGGATACAAAAATAAAGGTTAAGATTCTGAAATATTTTTCGTCATATTTAAAGCATTTATATAATACTGCTGTTAAATAATTCGAAAGTGGAAATTCACAGGAAACAATGCCATCTTTGCAACGATTTTCATGCACCTCTGGATATAATAAATTAAGATTATAATAATAATTAAGCGCTATAGATGCTCTGTCACATTGTGCTCCTTGGTGCACCCCCATAGGCCTTTCATTAAAATGGCTAAATCCTCCTATTAAAGCATTAAATAAACACCACACAATAGCAAACTTTAGAAAAGATATTAGCGGCTTTTTAATCAAATGGTCTAGGCTTTAGCTTTTTTAATTGGCACCTTTGTTTCACTGATTTTTTTAATTCCACCATATACATTTTTCACTAATCTGTGTCCATTTTTTTGCAGAACACTACTTGCTATCATGCTGCTATAACCACCGCCACAATATACATAAAGTGTCTTTGATTTGTCCAAATTCTCAATGTTGTTTTCCAATTCATTTACAGGAATATTAATAGCATCGACTACGTGCCCCTCTGCGTATTTTTCTGGTGTTCTAACATCAACAACCAATTCATCTCTAAAATTTAAATCCAACTCAAACTCTTCTGGCGAAATACTAATAACCATATCTATTGGCAGATCTGCTAGTTTATAGCCCTCATAACCCTCCTTTAAAAACAATAGGTTGGTATAGCCTATTTTTTCAATTCTCTCTTTGGCTTCTTCGTTCTTATCAGATACAATTACTAGGCATTCATTAAAGTCATTGTTTAATTGCTGAAATCGCTCCTCAAATGGACCATTTAAGCCAATATTAACCGATTTAGGTATGAATCCCCTTTCGAAGATATCTGGCACTCTTACATCAATGATTTTATGCTTATTCAGCGAAGCATATTCAATAAAATTCATACTGCAAATATACAATCACGATTTAGAAACAGTAATATTAGCCTGTTTTAAATAAAAAGGCTCGAAATAAGCCAATTCCTTAAATTCAGAATTTAAGTATGCTTGTCTTGCCAAATCGCACATGCTCTCAGCATTTGCAACAACATTGGCATCAGGCAAATTCAAAATATGAGTCGATTTTGGTGCACCATCTCCACACAAAATTATTTGATCAGAGAGATTATTTGGTTTAAAATCTTCGTCCGAAAGTATAGCACTTACAGTTTGTGTTATCTGTTTTAAATTTTGGTCGAAAATAGCATGGTATACTTCCATTCTGCGTGCATCGACCATTGCCCAATATTGTGTATAATCCGTGGTTTTGTTTTTTGCAGCATTGGCAATAATTTTTAAAGTATCTAGAACTATCAAAGGACGGTTTAAACCAAAACACAGCCCCTTGACACTGCTACATCCTATTCTTAAACCAGTATAAGAACCAGGGCCTCCACTTAGTGCAATAGCATTAAGATCATCCATTCTACAATCGGCCTTTAGCAAGCACTCTGTAATAAGCCCCATCAATACTTCAGAGTGGGCCATGCTTAATTCACTTTCTAAATAAAATTGTTGATCATCTTTAATTATAGCAACCGAGCATAAAGCAGCAGATGTTTCAATACATAAAATATTCATCTTACTAACTGCCCACTTTTTTAAAATAGGCCCTTACCCTGTCTTTGTAGTAGGGCGATAATTCAGCTGGTAAACTTCTCAATAATTCCATCTCCTTCGCCTTTTGTTCGAGGTATAATTTTATAGTTGGGGGAATTGATGGGCTTGTATTTTTTGCTTGTTCGGCCTCTCTTTGATTATCTTGATCTTGTTCCCTCTCTGACTTTTCATGCTCTAACATGCGGGTTTCGATTTCTTGTGCACGGTTCATGGTTTCAGGTGTAATTTGCTTATTAACTAAGTCGCGTTCTTGTTTTTCCATTAATTCCTTGGTCTTATCTAAATCACCCAAACTACCCGCTTTACCTTCTTCCTTTAACATTTTCTCAAGTCGATCAAACTCTCTTCTCAATGCCTCTTGTTGGGCTGCTATCTTAGCAAATTGCTCACTTGTTGGATTTTTACCTTGCTCCTTTCCATTTTTCATATCTTGCAACTGTTTGGCAATTCCTTCCTGCATTTTCTTTAAGCCATCGCCCCCCATTTTTGGTTTGCCATTGCTTGGTTTACCTGCACCAGGCTTCGGTTTTTTGCCTCCTGGATTATTACACTGGCCCTCACCCTGTTTTTTGTCTTTATTCTCATTCATTTGCTCCTGCATCTTTTTTAACGACTCACTGAGCATTACTGATAAATTATTCAGACCAGTCATAACATATTGCTGTTGAACCAAACCACTCATAATTTCTATCTTACTAAAACTAGTAATGGCCTTTTCCATGTTATTGTTGATTCCTGAAATTTCCTTATTTACAAAACTTTTTATTTGTATTTGTCTCTTACTTAAAGCAAGTAAAGAATCTTCAACCATTTTTGCATCTCCTTTAAGTTTTCTTTGTTTTGCACTTAGTTCCACAAACTTCGGATTATAACTTTTGGTTTCTTTCATTTGGCCCATTAAGCTTTCCTGCTGATAACTTAATTCAATTAGGTTTTCTAATATTTGTCTTAATGTAAAATAATCCTCCGCGGCTTGTTCCTCTTCTTGTTGCTGCTTATTTTTTTCAATCTTACTCGCCATTTCTTTCATTTTATCGGCCGCCTTGTTCTGATTTTCTGAAGCCTTTTTATTTTGCTTTTTATCTAAATTTTGCTGACTCTCTTCCATGTTTTTATCAACCTCTGATTCTTCTTGTTGCATATCATCTAAGGTCATTGGCGATTCTAACGCATCATTCTTTTTCTCAATATTGTCTTGTTCCTTTTTGAGCTCGTCAAATGCTTTATTAATGGCTTCTTGTTGCTTTTTAAGTTCTTCTTGGGTTTCAGATTTATTCTTTGTTTTCTCTGCTAAATCGGCTTGTTTCTCTGCTAAATCATTCAAAGCTTTGATTTGATCATCCATTTTTTTCTCCAACTCTAAAGCTTTAAACTGCTCCAATGTGCGGTCTAGTTGTTTTTGCATGTCCTCATTGTTCAACTTCATTTTTTCCATCTGTTGTTGAATACCATCCTTGTTTTGTTGCTTTAATAACTCTTCTAGCTTTTTTAGCATTTCTTTCATTTCTGGTGTCAACAATTCATTGAATAATTTATCAACTTCCTTTTGCTTCTTTAACAATTCTTCGTCTTTAGGATTGACTTGGTTTTCCTTCTCATTCTTCGTTTTATTCTCATTTTTAAGTTGATCTATTTTATTCTCCAACTTTTTTTGATCCTTAATAAAGTCCTTGATTTTTTCTTGTTGACGCCAATCTAAGGTATTATTTTCCACTAAATCTTTGTTTAGGTCTTGTGTTCTTTTTTGAAGACTTATGCTTTCTTGCATTGCCTCCTTCATTTTTTGTTTGATGGATTTACTGCTGCTCTCAGCATCGGCTTTTAGTTGCTCTTTACTTGGAGATATTGTTTTAAATACCGTTGATTTAGAAGATTTTTTACCGTTTACACCATCATTATCCCAAACCTCAAAATAATATTCAAGAATATCACCATCATTTTCTATCAACTTACTTAAATCTACCATGTAGTAAAATATTTCATCTGTTGATTTGCCTATTATAACCGGAAAGATCTTATTAATGTTATTGGTGCTAGCGTTTTTGTATACAAACTGCAATTTACTAAGACCATAATCATCGTCAGCTTTGCCGTAAAAATAATAGATGAATGGATTAATAGAATCCTGTTTTTGTTCTGCAACTATTCCTGGATATCTATCTTCAATCATCTGAATATTATACTTTAAAGTATCCTTCGATGCAATAAATTGATTTGAGAGTTGTAAAAAATAATTCGCATTGGCTTTAATGGTTTGCGAAACCTTGAAAATATTACCTAATTTAATTGGCTGAAGGTTTGTTTGATTTAAACTAAATTGTAATATTTCCGCATCCTTTGTGTTAAATTCCCATTCAACATTTGTGCCTTTAGGAAGGGTTAAATCACCCGTATTATGGAGGATTTCCTTAGGTTTTCCTGTGTAAATGGGGTAGGTCAAATATATTTTAAAATTCATTAAAATAGGATTTGGCAATACACTTAATTCGTAACTGTTAGAAGTATAGTCGCCATCGGTAAAATAAAATTGATGGCCGATGGTTAAGTTTTGCATTTGATAAGAAAACTCATTTTTACCACTAGACTCCATTTTAATTAAGTGATTATCTAAATTAATAAATACCTGTGCTGGCAAGTTTTTGCCTACTGTTTTAATTGTGATTTTTATATCTGAGTTTCTTAGAACATTTAAATTATTATTTTGTAACTCAAATTGAAAGGGCGCCTCTCTCGCAAATTGCTTGTTATAACTCAATATCCTCTCAGTAGATTTTGTAATCATACTGCTTTGAAAAATTAGTGTTATCCCTAATAAAAGTATCGGAATGAAAGCATACCCACTGTATTTTTTAAAAGAAGACCTAATATCGATTGCCGCACTGAAACTGAATGGATTTAAATTTTTTGTTCTTTGTTCAATGCTAGCCAATAGTAATTCATTGTCTGACACACTAGCTTGTTGTTGAAGCTGAAGCGTGTTTAATAGTTTGTCCTTAATTTCTGGAAAATGCGCACCAATCAAAACAGATGCTTTCTCATATGAAATTGTTTTGCCAATCAGGAACCATTTCAATAAGGGAATTGTTACATATTTAACAAGAATCACAATTGCAAATAAGATATAACCATACAACAAAAATGCCCTAGAAAAGGTGCCCAAATGACCAAAATATTCAATGATTGCGGCAAGTAAAAATACACCAACCAAGCCTCCAAGCGTTAATAAAAACCCTTGCAGCAACCTATTCAAATAAAACTTCCGAATAAATTCATCTAATTTTTGTTTTAATAGTTCAAATTGAACAGACATGCTTCAAATAAATACAATTAACAAAGTTAAAGTAAATTAATTGTGTTTTTTAATAAATTTTGACGAAAATGTGACGCTTATCACTTCATAAGTATTATCCATATTTTAAACTTAAATTTTAGCTTTACTTTGCAGTCGAAATATTATAGTGAATAATTCAAA
>Ga0114969_10000964_pt1 | contig 24369 bp, 11 predicted proteins | sample M_130807_MF_Meta_FD_87316 | JGI IMG/M metagenome (GOLD analysis project Ga0114969, IMG submission 87316) | Freshwater microbial communities from Lake Montjoie, Canada to study carbon cycling - M_130807_MF_MetaG | ecosystem: Environmental > Aquatic > Freshwater > Lake | place: Lake Montjoie...
TTATCAGGTACGTTTAAAGCATATTGGGACAATACGTATTTGTATGTTTTAGGAGATGTAAACGATGATTCAAAATTTAACGACAGTCCTGAATCGTATTTTGACGATGGTATTGAATTGTATTTTGACATCAACAATGATAAAGCAGCAACGTATGGCGCTAACGACGTTGCCTACAATTTTGGTTGGAACAATGGAGTGATTGTAGGAACTACACCAGCAACTGGTCGTTCAACTGCTGGTATCACTTATTCAGTTGTAGATAAACCAAATGGATATGTATTTGAAGCAAGAATTCCATGGACAACTCTACAAGGAACTCCTGTAGTTAATCAATTGGTTGGCTTCGACTTTCACGTAAATGATGATGACAACGGTACTGGTAGAGATGGTAAATTGAGCTGGGCTGCTGCAACAGATGATGCTTGGCAAAACCCAGCGATTTTTGGAACAGCTAAGTTGGGTGATGTGTTACTTTCTACTGGGATTGCAGGAATACCGCAAGCAATGGGTGTAAGTGCTTTTCCAAATCCATCAAATACTTCGTTTAATGTTTTGTGCGACCATTCAGTGCAAATGAAGGTGTACGATAATGTTGGCAGATTAATGACTGAGAGTACTGTGTTTGGCAATCAAAATTTTGGCGCCGATTATGCTGCGGGAGTTTATCATGCAGTGTTCAGTGATAATAACGGATTAGTGCAAGCATTGAAATTAATTAAGGAGTAGCAGAGTGGTTTTGTTTTAGTGCTTTAGATAAAAAGCCGTTCACTCATCTGAACGGCTTTTTTTTTTCTGGAGGGCATTTAAATGGGGTTGGTGTAAAATTTATTTGGAGTATGGTTGCTTAATATTTGTTTGTATTGTTGTTTGGAATAACTTTTAAGAGATGAATTCACTACATCCTTATGAGTTGCCTTGGTGTGAAAAGGGACGAAGCATCGCGCATCATTGACGAGCGCGCTATTCCTTAATTCCTTATATTGCGTTTCCTTAATGCTAATCGTTTTGGGATTTTAAGTATGAAACATTCTTTAGTTATTCTTTTTGCTGCTGTTTGTCTGACCATTTTTTCTTGTCAAAAACAAGGAGTTGATGATGTCACTGATGCTTCGGGAGTGCCTATTGTGCTTTCAAGTGTGCTTTACAATTATGAAAAGGCTACGTTGGATTCCACTAAATCATACACCTTGGCAAAGTTGGAAATGAAGGATGCTTACTTGTACACTTTAGGGAATTTTGTAAATCAGCTTTTGGTGGTGCATGCTTACGTTTACGAAAATAGAAGTACGCACGAGAAAACGGTTTCTTTGGTGTCGGAAAACGGAAAAAGCATGTTGATTTACCTTGTTGATGCCTTGGGTAATGCATCATCGCAAGCATTGAGGATAGACAGGAATATCAATGTTTCTGATAGTTTTTTAGTGAACGTATTGTCTGTGGATTGGGAGACTTTTGAGGCTTATGTAACAAAGGGAGATATATCGATTTCACAATCATTTAAAACAGAAGGAGCAAGTGCCGTAGGGTCTTTTAAAACTTCAGATTGGGGGGATGACGGTATTCTTGATGTCAGAAACATGGCGCTTAATCAGCTGCAACCGGCTGTAGTGGTAGATGACAAGAAATCAATTTGGTTAATGTCAGTTGGAGAGGCCTTTGGTGCTGGGGTGTCAAGTTTGCGCAAGTCGATGGAAGCAAATGCTAAGCAGCAAAAGGATGCACAAAAATTGGTTGCTGCGGCTAAACAAAAGGAAAAAGTGGCGGAGTATACAGAAGCGCAGGATCAATCCGCAGCGATCGTCAACAAGAATAAAGTTAATTTAAGTACGTTGTGGAAAAAATTGGTGAAAGTATACAACGATTATTCGCTTTATTATGTGATTGGCAAAGACTCCTGCGTGAGCGCTGCGGAACTGAATATTGGATGTTCTCAATCAGGAGATATGCGCACTTTATCGTTCATGGTGAAAACAAAATTGTTTAAAAATGTTGTTGCCGACAAAAGTATTTTGATTTATATCCCTTCAAACGACGATGGTTCACAACCTTCTCATTTGTCAAATATTGATGTGGATGATGAATTTCATACAGCACTTACCATTAAAACAAATAGTTTGGGGATTGCAACCGTAGAGTGGTATCCTGGTCCGGCTGCAGAACAAAAAGTATATGCAACAATCAACTCAGCAGCTGCTGAAATTTCTAAGGGAGTTACGGTAACGGCTAAGCGTGGCGCAATAGAAGTGCTTACTTGTCCAACGGAAATGTCGAGAATATTGAATTTAACCGGCTGGAAAGTAACGAGTATCAATGTGAAAAATAATTTTGGCATTGTGTTGTACGATGGTACTGGTTATTGGTCGAATTATTTTGATACATGTGTGGAAACGGGGGAACATAAGGTAAGCACAGAGCAAAGTGTTCGTCACCTAGAATTTCAAAACGCTACATTGAAGCCTTATTTTGGGGATTGGACATCGTATGATTACAGAGTGGATTGTACAGTGTACAAGATCAAGAATTTCTCATGGGCTTATGATAGAGGGGGGTTGGATTCGCCAAATCCTGTTGGTGAAGGTGTTGATCCCACCTACTCAATGTACGATTCGTATTATGATTCAGGCTTGAAAACATTTTTTCACAACAACAGTGATCCCAATTACAATTACACTGTTGTTTTTAATGCGCTGACTGAAAATTATGGAAAGATAAAGATGAATGTAAATTACGGAACATTCTCAGAGATTTATCTGTTTGAAATTGCGCGTTAATCGCACATATTCATTGTCGTTTTAATTCCAGCTTTGTTTTTTCTGTTAGATGATATACCTTCTATGTGTGGCTCATTTTTATTGAGTACCATGGCTTTTGTTGTCAGTGGATTTTAAGAATTTGAAACCATTGCTAAATTTATGCTTTAGTGAAAGATTTTTTTTGGCGAACGCAGTGACCCAATTGCACTTATTGTTTTACTATTTTCATTCAACTACTGTATCCGTTTTCATCGTTCAAGCTGATGCAATAAATGCCTGCAGGCAAGTCCGAAATATTGAAATGGTTCATGCTACTTTTAAATCTGAACGAGCAGAGGAATTTGAGCAGCAGCAATTTTGAAATTGATCAACAATGCAATTGTTGCAAAAAGTAGAATGAAGTTTATTTTCATTTGATGTGCTTTCAAAGTTTAAATGTCAAGACCAAAAAACAACAGTTTTTATCATTATTGCACCACAAACTTCCTTGTTGTATTGTTCATGTTGAGCATGTAAACACCAGCCGGCAAAGCTTGTATGTTTATTTGTACTTTGTTTTCATTTTTTCTTACGATGCTATTCATTCTTAATCGACCTTGTATGTCGTGAATTTGAATGCTGTTGGCAACGGAATTGTCTCCAAACCATGCAATGTTTAAAACACCGCCAGTTGTTGGATTTGGATAAACATCAAGGTTGTCATACACCACGTTTGTTTTCACTTCTGTAGTGATGTCAAGTGTAACAGTCCATGCTATTTCGGTAGCATCGTAGCTGTAATCCACATCGTTGTCGACAGCAAAATATATTTTGTCACCAGCTTGCAAAGTGCCTAAGGTGTATATGTTGGCATCAGATGCCCAAGCATTATTGTTGGTAGCGGTAATTGTAGAGATCAGTTGTTTTTGACTATTGAATACTTTAAACAAACTGTTCGCTCCATTTGCTGAAACACGTCGGACGCCCAAGCCTGCTAAAGAATAATTTCCTGACTGAGGTACTACAAAAGCGCATACAGTTAAGTGATTGTTTGTTGGTGGATGCAACATTAAATCCATTACTCCTGAAGGAGCTGCTGCATTACTTTCGCCACCATCGCTGCCTCTGCCTACTGTGCTGATTCCTGCGTAAGGATAGCTCGAGGTGAACCATCTACTGTTTACATTGTTGAAGGCGTTAGGATGCGCTGTGGCATCATAAGTTGTAAATAATGCGCTTTGATCGACGCCATCGTCATTGGTGGATTCGTAAAATTGCAAATTGGCGTTGATGCTGTTAGCAGTGATTGTTGCTTGGGGCGACGAACTTCCCATTACGGCGTCGTAAGAGTTCCATGAAATACCGCTGCCAATATTAATGACATGGGTAAGAATGATGCCCGAGTTGGCGCTCACTGCTTGTGTGTTTCCAATTGTTTGCGCAGCTAAAATGGCTACTGTAACATTGGTAATATCGGCACTGTACGTTCCTTTTACCGAATTTCCACTCAAGGTGATCACAACAACCGTATCGTTGCTTTGAACGATGCTGCCTACACTTACACCAGTTGGAAGGTTGGTGATGGTCCAGTTTACATTGGAAATGTTTGCTGTGAATTTATCGTTGTGCAAAGTAACGGTGATCGTTTTCCCGTCTTCTTCGGCTTCTTTGATGCTTGCTGTTTGGGATAAAGTAATAAATGGAGTAGCGCTAGTGCTCGTAAATTCCATCCAGTTCAAATTAAATCCTCCTGTAGCTGAACCCACTACTATTTCTTGTGCTCCGGCATTGAGCTGTACCACAGCAGAAACGGTTTGCCATGTTTGCCAGCCGCCTGTATTGGGCAGATTGATGGTGCCATAAACACTTGATCCATTGCTGTTTTGCAGCAGTACTGATTTTCCAATAGCGGTGGATGCTACTCTGAAACTGAGGGTGTAAGTTCCTGTTGTGGCAACATTAACTTTGTAGTTCATCCAGTCGCCGGCATCGATGTAACCAACGTTTTGTCCAGCACCGGCATCTGTACATGTTTCCAATTGAACGCCCAACATACTTGTGTATCCTTCTGACTCAATTTTGCCCGGTATTGGAAATGGGGCTTTGCTTAAAGTAATTCCTTTGTTGGCTGTTACATTGGTGAGTCCCGACAGTAATTCTGCTTTTAAAGCTGTTACCGATACTGTTGTGATGTCACTGCTGTATGTTCCTATGGTTGATGAACCACTTAAGGTAATAGTGGCTTCTGTAGAACTGGTGCGTGTTACAGAGGCTACGCTAACGCCTACAGGTAAATTAGAAACTGTCCAATTGGCTTTAGTAAGATTGGCAACAAATTGATCCTTCGTTAAAGTAACAGTGAAGGATTTTCCATTTTCGGCACCTTCATTGATCGCTCCGCTTTGTGACAAAGTAATGGAAGGCGCATTGGCTACCATTGTGTAATCCATGCAAAATTGTGAATTGGCATCGGTTTCAAAGGTTTTGGTAGGCGCATTGTAAGTGTAAGCGCAGATTTTGTTTTCGGCTGGTTTAAAAGTATAGTATCTCAATGTTGCACCTTTGTCGGCATCGCACTGATAGTCGGTTACCAATACATGCACCATATTTCCTCCTGGAGATAATTCTGTCCAGTAGGATTCACGAGCGCAAGTATGTCCGCAAATCGCCATAAATAAATTATCGTGTTTTTTAATAATGTCGGCCACCAATCCTCTGTTGTCGTAAAAATCGTGGGTCATTAATATAGCTCTTCTGTTAGGGTACTGATCTATAACACCGTTGGCCCAAGCAATAGATGTTTTATCATAGAAAGCGTGTGGATCGTGGGATTGAATTGTAACCACGATAAAATCCATTCCTGAAGCGGAGAATAAAAAATAGTTGTTCGACATGTTTCTAAAAGAACCTCCATAGTTGGGTGTGCTTGAATATTCGCTCACCGGAAAATATTGATTGAAACGATTTAGCGACAATTCCTGCTTGTCCATACACGGTACATAGTCCATGTCGTGATTGCCTATACAAGGAGAGTAGGGGATGCCTGCATTTTTCAACATGTCGAAGCCATTTTTTGCGCGTTGAAAATCGGCGGTCGGACTTTGATAACCGTTGTATCCATAAGTGGTGTTGTCGCCTAATGAAGACACGAACTGAAGATTGAGTGCCGCTTTGTTATCTATAAAATACTGCATCTCTGCATAGTATTTTGCTGCTTGAACATCACTCACCGTCAAGTTTTGAATGTCGGGTAAAGTACCAAGGGTGAAGTTTTGAGCATTCAACATGGCTATGTTTAATACCGCAAATAGGAGGGTGCCTAGTTTTTCTATTTTCATATTCTTTATACAAGTTGAATCCATAGTTGTTCAGAATTAGTGTTTGTGAGTGCTTGTATGGTTTGCAATTATGTTGTCAAATTACGTCACCACCTTTTGAATTGTAGAACCAATTTTGATGTTGTTTAGATAAACTCAAAATTGGAAAACAGCATTTTATGAACGGCGATAGTTGCTTTCCTTTTCGTGTTTCACTTTCTCCTTATACTGTATTTATTGGATACTGTTTCCTCTTTTTTGTTCAAGATCACGCATTGTTGTGACGGTGGATATCTGTAGAATATTTCTCATCGCTTAGTTTTAAAACTCCGCACCTCACAAGGGATAGATTGCGGATGGACATCCCTTTTCTTACTCAATGCTTGTGACGGTTATTAGTTGATGAACGCAATACAATTCAATATGGAGGACGCTGAAAATCCAATCAAGAGTAAGCACTAAAAAAAGTAAAACTATGAGCAATAAAGATTCAGATCAAAGTGCAGTTGTAGTGCCAACTGAACGCGCACAGTACAAAGAGTTACTGGCGAAAAACGCCAACTACTTTGGATCCTTTCCGGAGAGTAAATTGAAAGCAGTGCTAAAATTGTCGAGTGACACAAGCTATGAGCAACTGAATTGCGTGGGCTATAATCCCGATACAACCAAAATGGAAGCTACTTTTTCCATTAAGAGAACTTCGGGCTATGGCAGTGATTTGTGTCACCACGGCTCCTTCGAATTTGTGCGCTTTTATCTCGATTTTCACGATGGTATGGGATTTATTGATCAAGGTAGTGTTGCAGTCAATGTGCACGATATTCCATACGAAAAAGATTGTTTAGGTCATTCTATTTTTCCCATTGAGTATGTGGCGACACTTAAAAAAAAGACTGTAAAATATTCGGTTTGTGCATCTCCTTTGTTGCCAACGTTAAGGGCGATTTTATCATGGAGTATGGATCCTCCTGCGGCATCCCCCAATTGGCTGCCAACATGGGGGGGGAGAATGGATTGTGATGTGCAACTGAAACCATTTTGGAAGTTTTCTCCAATTAACACCAACATCGACTTGACAAAGTATTTTACTTTGGCAACCACTTCTCCAAACCTTACTGCAAAACAACTTTTTGAAATTGCCGAACTTGACGTTAATCAACTGATGCCTCAAGAAGTAAACAGTTCACTGACTGAATTGCTCAAGAATTACGACGAATTAAAAGTCCCTGCTTTGCGCACCGTATATAAGAAGATGGTCAACATGATTCAGTATCCTACTTCTGAGATAACGATGTTGGATAAAGCGATGCTCGAAAAGTTGAAAATTGATATCAATCCGTTGATTGACAAAATAATTGCCTTTCCAATTGATGCGTCTAAAGCAAATGTAGATTACGAAGAATTAGAATGCTTGGGCTTAGATTATGCTACTGAAAGTTTAGTGGCTACAATAAGTATAAAGAAGCAAGCCGGGTATATAGGGAATTTATGTCAGCCTGGAAGTACAGAGTACGTTGCTTTTTGGGTAGACTGGGACGACAAATGTTCATGGCAATATATCAATACCGTCAAATTGAGTGTACACGACATAAAAATGAAGGGAGATCATTTGTGTTACACGGTGACATTGCCACTGGATGCCACTTTTCATCGCAGATTTTGCACCAATCCTAAGGTAATTAGAGTTAGAGCCGTTTTGTCTTGGAATGTTGCGCCATCTACTACCAATCCAAATAAATTGGAATATTATGGCAATAGACTTGATCGTCACGTGCAGATAAAACCAGGAATTCCATTGCATCCTGGAAAAGTAATTCCATTGTTTAACATCATTGGAGGTATAGACGTTGCTCATGTTGACGATTCTGTTGGCTTGACTACTACAGGTGCGTTTTTTGCATACAATGGTTTGTCAGTTCCTTCGGCAGCACCATTTGGTGGAGTGGTTGTTTTGAATGGTCCTTCTTTTGCTGGTTACCGCTACAGAATTAAAATTACTAATCTTGCCGATGCCACTTCATATTATGCTAATGATGTTTTTACCGTGGTAGGTTTCTTGCCATTTGCGCCCTGGGTGCAGTACACAACACAAGCACCTGATGCTGCAGGCTATTATCAGTTTCTTGATCCGGCAAAAAATACTTTGAATGTGTTGGCGAGATTTAGTCCAGGAACAAATGATAAGTTTTTAATTTCAATGGAAGTGGATACTGTTGCAGGAACGTTTACAAAAAGTATACAAATGGACAATACTTACCCTGTGATTCAATTAGAAATTGATGACAGTGGTGATTGTACGCATTATGCTAAAGGCGATTCAATTACTGGCCATTTCTATGTGTATGATAAGCACTTGTACTATTGGTCTTTTGCCAGTACTTGGGGAACCGGAACAGCTGATCCTTCAGGAACTAACAATACGGTTGCACTACCAGGCACTAGTTTTACAATAGCTACTGCGGGTAATGCATATCCTTGCGGAAATGTTTCGTTGTATGCAGTTGACAAAGCGATCGTGAATAGCCAAAGTGTAGGGCATGAAGTTTCAGTGCAGTACAATGTATGTTTGAAAGAGAAAAAATAAACTGTTCAAAAGGTGCAGTGCAGTTGCACGCAAGGCTAGTACTTAAAAGGCTGTTTTTTCGATTTCAATGCTGAAAAAATATTGCTTTAACGCTTGTCCGACTAAACAGTATTTCAAAGCCCTTGAGTGATCAAGGGCTTTGTTTTTTCTGTTCATATTTAAATTCGTCGGGTTTGTCTAATCGTTCAACACGGTAACGTGTCCAATCTTTGATGTAAGCATTTGGTGACCGCTAATTTTATTTTCCAGATAGGTGATCTTCCACACATAAACATCTTGTTGCACTTGTTGTCCATTGTAGGTGCCATTCCAAACATCGTTGGGATCGTAAGATTCAAAAATCAATTCGCCCCAACGATTGAACACAAGTAAACTGTATTGGTCGCTTGGCACATTGCCGTATACTTTAAACGAACCATTTTCTCCTGGTCTGCCGTAAATCATTGCATTGGGAACATAGAAATTGGTGGGGCAAAATTCTTTTATTTTAATGTCGTCTTTTACCATCGGACATATACCGTTGCTGATGAATACTTCGTACTTGCCTGCTCGAAACACCGCGATGCTGTTTGATTTTTCAATACTAAGTTCATCGTTGATAAACCAAGTGTAGTTTAGTGATGGGTCATCATTGGCGACGAGTATATGGTTTCGCTCCATTTCAAAACAAGGAGTGATATCGCCAAGGTCGCTGTTTTTTAGGGTGGATTGCGGGGTGCTTTTTACTTTAACAACTATCGTGTCGCTGGCTGAACAAGTACCGAGAGATACCTTTACAAAATAGCTTCCTTCCGTTGTTACGTATATGCTTCGACTGCTTTGCTTTGTAGACCAAAGATAGTTGTAAGCTGCTTTGCTTGGATTAGCGACATTTAAGTCGAGTCCCTTTTCGCAAATGGTGGTGTCACGTCCCAGCTCAACCGTTGGGACGGCAGTAAAAGCCACATGTACTGTATCTCTTTTGAAGCACTGCGTTGTTGGATTGGTCACTTGTAACCAATGAATTCCAGCTGTTGTTGTGCTGTTTTGAGCAGTTGTTGCACCATTGCTCCATAAATAATTTTCGTTATTTTGGATTGGCGTTGGAACCAAATTAATGGTGCTGCCATTGCAAGCAATTAAGGTATCGTTGACGAAATGAAATTCAGGCAATGCTTGGACTGTTAAATTTGTACTGTCGCGTTGGCTACATTGTGAAATGGTATTGGTTGCCACTATGCTGTATTTCCCTTCTTTTTTTGCAATAATGGATGGCGAAGTACTGCTTGTATTCCACAGTACAGTCACATTTTTTTCGACTTGCGCAGTGAGCATAGTGCTGTCTCCATTGCAAATAGTGCTGTTGTCGGCGAGTAAAATTGTAGGCAATGCATTGACTGTAATATCAATTTCTGCGCTGCCTTTACAGCCATTTTTTTCGATTAGTAAAGTGTATTTGCCGGCAGCGTTTGTTTCGAACTGTTCAGTGCTTGCGGCACCGTTTTGCCACGAGAAAGTGTAACCATCGCTTGCTTTGAAGTTGGGTTCAGAAAGAGTTAGTGTTTCTCCTTGACAGAGCGCTTTGTCAGCATCAGAACTTTTAATGTTGAGCGACAATGAAGTGCTGATGCTTGCTATAGCACTGTCGTGTGCAATGCAGCCAAATTTGTTTTTCATTGCCACGAAAACTTTTCCGCCATTGGTGATAAAGGGATCCGTTGCCGAAACACGAGGGAGGGTAAAGCCATCGTTGTTTGATAAATCCTGCCAGGTGAATGCATAGGGGCCATTGCCATCGCTGAACTGTTGAAGTTCGTTGAAATTAAGGTCTAAACCTTCACAAATTGTTTTGTCTTTCAAAAGGCCAATGATTTCAGAAGCGGCGTGCAATGCTATTTGTACGGTGTCGCTTGCACTGCAATTGTTTTGGTCAACGGTAGTAATGCTGTAAGTTCCTGCGGTGGTAATTTTGAAAGTATTTGTTTTTGTATTGGAGATGTCAGGATTCCATTTGTAGTTTTTAAATATATTGGCAGCAGAGAGGGTCAGCGTTGTACCGCATAAAGCACTGTCATTTCCTAAGTTGGGTTTTATTGCTTGCATGGTTTTAATATTGAGCGTGTCGTTGCTTTTACAACCATGGATATCGGTAGTTTGTATTGTGATTTGTGGTGATCCGTCCCACAGTAATGAATCAGCATTGGGGCCTGATAGTCCGCTGCTCCACTTGTAAAAAATGTAGTTCTTGCTTACGCCAATTTTATACGCTTGTCCCTTGCAAATTGAGGTATCGGATGGCAAATGTACTTGTTCTACAGTATTTGTTTGAATTGAAAATGATGTATTCGCAGCGCAAGTGTTGGCATCGCTAACTTTGATTTGATAGGTGCCGGCTGTTTTGAATTTTAGGCCGCTGATGCTATCTGACGAACTGTTGTAGATTACTGTATTTAAATTGTGCGTAAGTGCTAATTTAAAGGGCGATGTGCCGCCGAGTTTAAATGTAAGGGGGAGAGAGTCGCCTTCGCAAATGGTTTTGTTTCCGCTCATCAAAATGGACGGTAGTGCATTTACTTTGTATTTCACGGTGTCGGAAATGGCCATGCACAATGAGTCGTTTGGACTAATGGTGTCGGCGATGACGAGCTGGTAATTTCCTTTTCCAAGGTTGGGAAAGTCATATTCTTCAAGGCCCGATTTTTTCAAAATGCCATCTTTATACCACCTGTATTCGTAGCCCTTTATTCGATTTCCGTTGAAGCTAAAAGAACTGTCTTTGCACAGCGACAAAGCGCCTGGGGTAAAAGCACTGGAGTCGGGTTTTACACAGTTTACATGACATTTGTAAGGAACCGTTACCTTGTCGGTTAAAGTGCATGATGGGTGTAACGTGTTGGTGGCGAGTACGGTATAGGTGACATCTTTGTATTTGTTTTCGCTCATGGTGACGGGTGTGCCGCTTACATTTCCGGGGGTCCAGAGGTAAGTGTAGGGATCGGGTTTAAAGGGGCAATTTGCCGTAAATTCCCATACGAGGTAGTCGCTGAATTGTTTGATGACATCGGCCTTTACGGTGTCTCTTCGGATTTCTTTGCCATCAGGTCCCACAAGCCACACCTGGTATTTGCTGCGCTGGTGGTTTACAGCGTCGCTGCGTCGTGTATCGCAAGAGCCGGAGGCCGTTAAAATATGTCCTTCTACTTTTAGTTTTTCACCAGTGCACAAGGAGAATTTTTTGCTCACCACGGTATTTGTATTTTGAAATACATTGCCCCTGAATGTTTCGTATTTTCCGCTTGATGGTGTGATGTTGAAGAATACATATCTTTCCCATCTGTAGGGAGATATTTCCTCCATATTTACAGTATAATCGCAGTGACAATTGTTTTGTTCAATTTCGGCTTTGAGTTTAGCCTTACAGTCCTGCAGCTCAAGAATAGAGGCTGTTAATTTGTTTTCCATTGCTACGTCGTATTTCACTTCGTCAGACAAAATATATTTGCAGGTGGCATCACTTTTATCGGTAATGGTAATGTTGTAAATACCATTGACCAATCCTTTGATTTCAGCTGTTGCTCCTGTGCCGCTGATAGTTCCGTTGTAGGGTCCGTCGTATTTTATAGTGTAGTTTGCTGCGCCTGTTACTGCTAATTTTATGGTGCCTTTGGGACTGTTTTGGCAGGGGGTATTTGTTGTGGAAGAGGTCGCTGTTAAATTACATACTTTGCAATTGGAGACGTGAATCCTCATAAAGCAATTGGCGTCGGCGCAGCCGCCTGCAAGTGGATCGCACACATTCACTTGAATGATGTAATCGCCAACTGTTTTTGAGCTGAAGTTGAACAAACTGTCGTTGGCGTTAGCTTGCAGAACACCATTGACGGTCCATTTATACTTAAGGTTAGGGCCTTCGCCGCCGTCTATTACTGCGGCTGCTACAAGTGTTTGACCAATGCAGATGCTGTCTTTTTTTAAGTTTCTGTTTTCGATGTGGGAGGCTGGCGCATAATTTCCTGGACAACGTGAAAACCAGTTTCCGCGGTAGCCGTTGGGTGTGGCATCGTCGTGGAGCGATCCCATCAATGGTACTTCTTTGGGAAAGGCCAAAATAATTTCGTCGACTACTGGTCCCATTCTTTTAAAGTTTACGGTGCCGCCACCTCCCAGCTGATCGAAGACTCCTTTGACTCTTTTTTTGACGGCTGCATTTTTTACAGGATCCACTGCGAGACTAAATTCGTAGTAGAAATTACAAACGGTATCTATATAAGCCGACACATCTGACCATTGGTAAAGACCGTCGAAGTCAGGCAATTTCTTGTGGTTTTGTGTTCCAGCGGGTTTGTTGTTTTGCTCGCTGAGCACAGGATATTGGTATTGGCAGTAGGAGGTATTTCCGTCAAGTACCGACATGTTCCAACCAAGTACATCAGGATAAAATCCCATTTGTCCTGCTAAGTCCCAACAGTTGTGCGTTGCGGTAGTAGCGCGTCCGGTGTAAAAATTAACTTTCGGATCATAGAGTCCGGCGATGTTTTGGTAGATACCGCCTATCCAGCTGTTCCAGCCAACAGCCAGCAATTTTTCGTAGGCATAAGGGTCGCAGGCCGGGTTTTCAATAATTTCCCACAAACGGGTATTCCACGAATACTCGAGCGTCATGTGGTTGTATATGTTTCTGTACGTCAATGCGATGGCTTGTGTTTCAAAACGATGGGCCGGTATGTTTTCGTTGAAACCTTCGCAGCGGAATCGATCTGGAAAAATCATGTTGAGTTGGCCCCAGGCATTCCATTCTTCCATTTGAAAGCAACCTTCGTGCGGATTAGAGAATTTGCATTTGGTGTCCCAATCATCGCGGCGCAAGGAGGTCCAAGGCCAAGTCAATGAATCAAACTTCGCAGTGCAGGTGCAGGCGAGACCAGTTTCAATGCCGAGTATTCCTGAGTAGTAGGAGATTTTCGGATAATTTATTTTTCTAATATAATTGCGGTGAAGGTTCCAGGCGTGGGCAATGCCAAGCGCCCATCCTGGTTTGTTAATGGGCATGGTGAGCCACATTGGACTTTGCAAATTGAGTCCGTCAACACCGGCCTGTGGCAGCCTAATTTCTCCGTAAGGTTCGGCTGTTTTAATGAGGCAGTTTCTGTCCCAATTGTCATACATCGGGAATTGTGGACAGTCGAGTTTGATCGGAGCGTCATCGGCTGGGGTGATTCCAATTTGCCCAAAAATGGAAGGTGCCGCGAACACAAGCGTAAATATTAAGTGTAGTTTTTTCATTCAGTTAGTTCCTTTTATTGATTTGAAGGTAGCGCTGAATCGTCCTGAAATATAGCACTTTGTGCTAAAGTCAGTGTTTTGTCTGTTTAAAATACAGACCTTTTTATATTTGTCTGGTAGGTAGCCTGTAGCTTTTTTATTGGGGAATTAGCTAGTCGTTGAAGATCACTTTTTGAATGGTGCGCATTACGCCATTGTTGTTGTTGTCGTATTGCGTCACAAAAGTCGCGGCTGCAATAATATCGGGATGAGCATTTTTCATAGCGTAGCTGTGTTTGCCGGCACGCATCATTTCAAGGTCGTTGAGGTAGTCGCCAAACACCATTGTTTCGTCATAAGTAATGCCGAGTGCTTGCTGAATTTTTTGAATGGCATTTCCTTTATTGGCATTGATGTCAGAAAGTTCAAGCCATATTTTTCCGGCAACGCCCATTTTGCATTCTCCTTCAAATTGCTGAAAATGAGGAAGGGCATTTCTCCTGGCGCCTTTGAAGTGGCATAGACTGATTTTGAGTATTTCGTCGGTGACTAAGGTTAGGTCATTGACGGGTTGAAGTTTTGTAAAAAACTTTTGTGCGCGCGCTAAGAATTTAGAATTGCTGCTTTCGACGTATGCTGTCTCTTTTCCGCAGAGGATGAGATGTGCGCCTTCAATTTTTCGGGCGATATTGAGGTATTTTGAAACCAAGTTTGGATGCAAGCATGCTAAGTGCAATTGTTTGCCTTGGTAAACAGCATAGCTTCCGTTTTCGGCAATGAATATCGTGCGTTCTTTTATTTTTTCAAATTTTTCAATGAGGTTGTAATATTGTCGAGCACTGGCTACTGAAAATAGTATTCCTTTGTCGGCGAGTTGCGCTTCAATGTCCCAGAAATTATGTCCCAAGCATTTGCTGTTGTTCAGTAATGTTCCGTCAACATCGGTCAATATCAATTTAATCATTGTTGCGCTTTGCGGTAAAAATATGAAAAATATAACGCAGCACTGACGATATCTTTGTAGTGAACTTGAGTTAGCGAACGCTATTGCTATATTTGCTATCCATAAAGACAATGAACTATTTCATTCTATAAATAAGTCCGCAGTGATATGAATACAAGAAACAATCCTTTGCTAGAGCCTTTTAATTTAGCGCCCTTTTCGGCAGTGAAAAACGAAGATTTTTTTCCTGCGTTTGTAGAATTGATTGGGCAAACAAAAAGTGAAATCAATACCATTGCCAATAATAGCGCTGCTCCAACTTTTGAAAATACGGTGGAGGCTTTGGAGTTTTGTGGCGAGCAACTTGATCGCGTGTCAAGTTTGTTTTTCAATTTAAATTCAGCAGAAACGAATCCTGAAATACAAAAGATAGCACAAGAAGTATCTCCATTGCTTTCAGAATTGAGTAATGACATCACGTTGAACAACGAGTTGTTTTTGAGAATTAAGTCAGTATACAACGTCAGAGATACTTTGGTGCTGACGGCAGAGCAAAAAACTTTGCTCGAAAAGAAATACAAAGGGTTTTCTAGAAATGGCGCTAATTTATCGGATGCTCAAAAAGATGTTTTGCGTGCTATTGACAAGGAACTGTCGGCTGTAGCATTGAAGTTTGGCGAAAACGTATTGGCTGAAACCAATGCTTTTGAAATGCTACTTACCAATGCCGAAGATGTCAAAGGATTGCCAGAAGGCGAAAAGGAAGCTGCTGCGGCGCTTGCCAAACAAAAAGGAAAAGAGGGTTGGATGATCACCTTGGCTTATCCAAGTTATTTGCCCTTTATGAAATATGCCGACAGTAGAGAATTGCGCAAACGATTGGCAATTGCTGCTGGATCGCAGTGTTTTAAAGCCGATGCTTTCAATAATGAAGAACTTGTGCTGAAGATAGCGCAATTGCGTTTTAAGAGAGCGAATTTGTTGGGATATGCAACGCACGCGCATTTTGTGCTGGAGGAGCGCATGGCGGGTAGTCCAGAAAAGGTAAATGCTTTTTTAAACGATTTGCTTGAAAAAGCAAAACCTTTTGCCGACAAAGAATTCAAGCAGTTGGAGACCTTCGCGAAAGATCTCGATGCTATTGATCGTCTCGAAAAATGGGATGCTGCCTACTATTCTGAAAAATTGAAAAGCAAATTGTTCAACCTCGATGACGAAAAGTTGAAGCCCTATTTTAAATTGGAAAATGTGATTGCTGGTGCTTTTGCAGTGGCGAAGCAATTGTTTGGATTGGAATTCAAAATGGTCAACACTATAGATGTATACCATTCTGATGTGAAGACTTATGAGGTTTACAATCAAGAGCAAAAGTTGGTGTCGGTTTTTTATGCCGACTTCCATCCCCGCGAAGGCAAGCGGAATGGTGCGTGGATGACGTCATTCAAATCGCAAAAAATTCAACAGGGAGTAAATGACAGACCGCACATTTCAAACGTGTGTAATTTCACTAAACCCACTGCCTCAAAACCGTCATTGCTGACTTTTGGAGAAGTGACAACGCTGTTTCACGAGTTTGGTCATGGCTTGCATGGTATGTTGGCCAATACAACTTATCCTAGTTTGTCGGGTACCAGTGTGTACTGGGATTTTGTGGAATTGCCGAGTCAAATTTTAGAAAATTGGTGTTATGAAAAAGAATGTCTCGACTTGTTTGCTTTCCACTACGAAACGGGAGAGGTATTGCCTATTGAGTATGTTCAGAAAATTAAGGAGTCGGCAAGTTTTTTAGAAGGCATGGCAACGGTGCGACAAATTTCGTTGGGCTTGTTAGACATGTCTTGGCACGGTGTTGATCCCACTGCGATCACAGGCATTAAAGCACATGAAGTGAAAATTCTTGATAAAACACGACTCTATCCCGATGTTGCTGAAAACTGCAGCAGCGCAACGTTTTCACATATTTTTGCCGGCGGTTATTCGTCGGGTTATTACAGTTATAAATGGGCTGAAGTGCTTGATGCCGATGCTTTTGAATACTTTAAAGAAACGGGTATTTTCAACAAAGAAACAGGTGCTTCTTTCGCTGAAAACATTTTGAGCAAGGGCGGAACTGAGCATCCTATGCTGCTATATAAACGATTCAGAGGTGCTGAGCCAAAAGCGGAAGCCTTACTTAAAAGATCAGGTTTGTTGGTGGGCTAAGCGATTTTCGTCTATTCCCTTTGGAATTGGGGTATAGTGCAGATGGAAGCCATGCGCAATTGCTATTGAGCGAATTTTGATTTTAGGTTTAAGAATGGTTTTTCAAAGTACTTGTAAGACAAGTACCCAGCTGCAATAGTGAGTGCAAAACACAAAATAGGCTGCAATACCAAATCACTGAAAATAGGCATGTCGATTTTGTTGCGAAACAATTTAAGGATATTGTAAATAATAAAATTGGATATGGTATGCAGCAAATAAAATCCATAGGTTAAGGTTCCTAGGTAGCTAATTCTTTGAAGTTTTCCCATTTTGAATACAGAGTTTTCGGCAAAACATTGTTCGAAAATCACAAAGACCATGAAAAATGAAATGAATATGCGGTGTCCGAAACCCAATAATGTGTAGGTGTATAAATGCGTAAAACCCAAAATATAAATTAGCGTAATCGTAGCCTTATTAAGTGTACTTAAAAAGTTGTACACTTTGTTTTTGTCAAAGGAAATTACGGCGATGCATGCGCCTATTGATAGATCCACCATGCTACCCATGATGTGGATGTAATTCAATTCAAAAAAATCTATAAGCACGTAACCCAGTACAAAAAGAAATAAGCAAAGCTGTATGAAGTATTTTCGCGGAACAATGGTGAGTAATAGTGGCCAAGCCAAGTAGAATTGTTCTTCAACCGATAGTGACCAGGTTACCCCGAGGCCAGCCCCAAATGGACGGCCAACTGCCATTTGGTCGTAGTTGCTCATGAAGCAAAGGTATTTCCACAACGATGCTACTTCTGTGTAAGGCTCATGTATAAAGAAGCTGCGTAAGTATGGGAAAATAAAAAAACCAAAAACCACAACAGCTAAGTAAAGTGGCCAAATACGCAAGATTCTTCTCATGTAAAAATTGCCAATGTTGATGCGCTCATTTTTTTTTATCTCGGTGAGTAATAAATAAGTAATTAAAAAACCGCTCAAGCAAAAGAAAAAAGGAACACCAAATTCAGAAGGGCGAATGACTGTTTTTAATACATGAAAGAACGTAGAGCTTTCTACAGTTTTGTCAAAAGTGAAAATGCCATGTGTTAAAAAAATGCCTACAAAGGCAATGAAACGGAGTCCGTCTAGATTTTCAAAGTATACTTTTTTCATGTAGTAATGTTGCTAATTATAATAACATGTTTGCATTGTTTATTTGCAGGTGGGGGCGAAGTTAATTAAAAAATGCTTTATAGATATTTTAAGATTCCTTTAAGATTTTTTAAATGCTTTTTTTGAATGCCTATCCTTTAAATTTAGGCTTGTCTAAAAATAATGTTTTAAAAACTTGCTTTATTTGTTAATTATTGTAAATTTGTAAAATCAAAGGTGATAAATTAATGAATAAGTAAACCCAAAAATTGTTTTGTATGACAACAAAAATCAAATTCAAAGAATTGCTTTTCGTTTTAGCAGGGGCAGTATCTATGCAAACATTAAATGCACAAGCAGACAGCATTGTGGATAAAGGCTCATTCACCTTCAATGGATATACTGATGTGAGTTATTTTAAAAATTTAAACAATCCTTTATCAGGTTTAAACACTGGTGCGTCAAAAGCGGCTCGCGCTTTTGATCAACGCGAAAATCAATTTCAGTTGGGTTTAGTGCAAGGTAAAATGACTTACACCTATAAAAGAAGCACAGTGGTTGCTGACTTGGTGTTTGGTCCACATGGTGATTTAGGTAACTATGGTAACGTGGTTGGTCCGTTGGGAAGCACTACTGCACTGGCTATCAAACAAGCTTACATTACACATGGTTTCTCAGATAAGTTCTCTGTTACTGCTGGTCAGTTTGGAACGCATGTAGGATATGAAGTAATTGATGCGCCATTGAATTTCAATTACTCCTTGTCAAACTGCTTCAATAATGGTCCTTTCTACCATATTGGTGTTAAAGCCGATTATGCTGTGTCTTCTAAAGTAAGTTTGATGGCCGGTATCGTGAACAACTGGGACAACCTTTACGACAACAATCAATACAAAACAGCCATCGCTCAATTGAAAATTACTGCTTCTGATAAGTTGGCAATGTATTTTAACTACGTTGGCGGAAATGAGTCTCCGCAAACGGCATTTAACAGCAAAGACACAACGGGTGCTTTTAAACAATTGATTGATTTGGTGGTGAACTACCAAGTAACTGATAAATTTTACCTGGGCTTAAATGCGGTTGAAGGTGGTTTAAGTTCAAAAGATACTACTTTGAATTGGGGAGGTGTGGCTTTGTACACCAACTATATTTTTAGCGATATGTTTACTTTGGGTGCGCGTGCTGAGTATTTTGACAACACAGCAGGAGTGCAGTACATTGGTACTACGAATGTACAATCCTATACATTGACTGGAAAGGTGTCTTTGGCTGATGGTCGTTTGATGTTCAAGCCAGAAGTGAGATACGATATGTTTGGCAATACTCAATTTGAAGATGCTGACGGTAACTTCACAAAAACATCTCAATTAACTGTAGGAGCAGCGGCAGTGTATAAATTTTAATAAATAACCAATAATTCATATTTACACATTAACTTAAAATTTACAATTATGATTGAAAAAAGATGGATTGTATCGTTCACGCTCATTGTAGCTGTGGCTTTATTCGCATTGTCTTGGGATTTTATGGGCGCCGCCGAAGTGGTTGCCGCTCCTGCTACAGACACTATAGTGCCAGCCGACGTGGCTTGGATGTTGACCGCCGCTTGTTTGGTGTTGTTGATGACTCCAGGTTTGTCTTTCTTCTACGGAGGAATGGTGGGATCAAAAAGTGTAATTTCTACCATGTTGCAATCAATGATTTGCTTAGGCGTAATCAGTATTCTATGGGTGGTAGTTGGCTTTAGTTTGGCTTTTGGTGACGACCTTAACGGTTGGGGAATCATTGGTGATCCAAGCACTTTCTTTATGTTTAAAAATGTTGGTGCTGCACCACATTCTGTAATGGCAACATCGATTCCATTTATTTTGTTTGCAATGTTTCAATTGAAATTTGCCATCATCACACCAGCCTTAATCACAGGTTCATTTGCAGAGAGAGTTCGTTTCATTGCTTACTTGTTGTTTGTGTGTTTGTTCTCTTTAATTATTTACGCTCCATTGTGTCACATGATTTGGCATCCACAAGGTTGGTTGTTGAATGAATTCCATGTATTGGACTTTGCTGGTGGTACTGTAGTGCATATGTCGGCTGGTTTCGCTGCATTGGCTGGTGCAATCGTTTTAGGAAAAAGACAAAAGAAAGAACACGTGGCTACCAATATTCCTTTTGTATTGTTGGGAACTGGTTTGTTGTGGTTCGGATGGTTTGGTTTTAATGCAGGTTCTGCTTTGTCAGCAAATGGATCAGCGGCTATGGCTTTCGCAACTACTAATACGGCTTCGGCTATTGCGATGTTGACTTGGATTTTCTTCGACAGAATCAACGGTAGAAAAGTTTCAGCTTTAGGTGCTTGCATCGGCGCTGTAGTAGGATTGGTTGCAATCACACCTGCTTGTGCTTTTGTGACTATTCCACAAGCAATCTTCATTGGTTTCATCGCAGCTATCATTTCAAACATGATGGTGAACTGGAAAGCTTTGAAAAAGGTTGACGATACTTTAGACGTATTTGCTTGCCACGGTGTGGGCGGTATGGTTGGTATGATTTGCACTGCTATTTTTGCTAAAGACAAAGGTTTGATGTACGGTGGATATGAAGACTTCGGTTTGGCTATGGTGGCCTTGCTCATCGTTGCTGCTTTCACTTTCTTTGGAGCCTTGGCTTTGTACAAAGTAACAAATGCGATTATTCCTCTTCGTGTTACGGAAGAGTCAGAACAAATAGGCTTGGATATCTCTCAACACGGAGAATCCCTGAGCGCAGAATAATGTGAGTGTTGAGTTTTGGGTTAAAAATCCGCAGTCGAAAGGCTGCGGATTTTTTGTTTAATATGTTCTGTAAGGAAGTCATTGTTTTAACGACTATCACAATAAATGCCTCTTATGAAATTAGCCCTTTCTCTTTCTCTTTTGCTTTGTCTTAATGCTTTGCGTGCTCAGGAACAAAGGGTGCGGCAGTCTTTGCGTTATTTGGCTTTGGGAGATTCTTACACCATTGGTCAAAGTGTAGCGCTCAATGACCGATGGCCAATGCAATTGAAAGATTCATTGGTAGCAAGAGGGACGAAGTTTGATTTGCTAAAAATTATTGCAACAACAGGTTGGCGAACCGACAATCTTATCAATGCCATGGATGCAGCCAAACTGGATAGTTCTTACAATTTGGTGTCGATATTAATTGGCGTGAACAATCAATACCAAGGTGCCAGTATATCCAAGTACGTTCCTGACTTAGTGCAAATTGTAAATCGAGCAATTGCTCTTGCCGGCAATGATACTGCAGCAGTTTTCTTGGTTTCCATTCCTGATTATGCTTATACACCATTCGGACAGGGGACTTTTAATCCCACAAAAATTTCTGCTGAAATTGACATATACAATGACTTAATAGATTCAGTGGCAAAAGAATACGGCATCAAATATTTCTATATCACCGCTATTTCTAGGCAGGGCATAAACGACAAGGATTTAGTGGCGAATGATGGTTTGCATCCATCGGCAAAAATGTACACTGGTTTTGTCACTGAAATTTTAAAGTCGATAGTGATCGAGTCTGTTCAAAAAGTCAATGAAAATCAACAGGTGGACATCAAAATTATTCAGCACCGAGATACGCTGGAAGTGAATTCTGAGGAAACACTATTTTCAATTGAGATGATCAATATGGAAGGACAGCCTGTGTTGTCGATACTTAATCTAAATGATTCACAGGTATTAATTCCATTGAATAAAATAGAGAATGGCATTTATGTACTGCTTCTAAAAAACAAAGAATTGAAAACGATAGGCACAAAAAAAATTGTATTGAGGTAGTATATTAAACCTTCAATTTTTTTTCAGCTTCTTCTGCCTTAGCGAATAAAATGTCGTTTTCAATGGTGTGGTGCAAATCAATGTCTTCTTGAAACTCTTTAAGTTTAAAGTAAAGCATTTTGTGTGTGGGGTCAGCGTCAGCAGGAGGGGTGTAATTGTTGCTGAGTTGTTTTATTTTTTCAATAATTTCATGTTCGTCGTTGTGTTCACCTTCCATCAATTTCACAGGCTTTTTTAAGGAGCCAAAAAATGCGGGTTCAAAACTTTTGGGGTCGTTGAGGTACTTGCCTAATTTTTTGAAATAGGGAAAAAGTATTTCTTCTTCTTTCACCAAGTGACGTGACATATCGTCGGTAAAGTCTACAAATATTTCATGTATCTCTTTTACTTCAGGATATTTTCCTGGGTATTTATCCAACAACTTTTCCAATAAGCCAACAATGATAGGATAATTGGCCTTGAGGTAGGCGTGGTGCGTGCTTTTAACATGGTCAACAATGTCTTCCAAGTCCCATTCTTTCATCGAATTGATGTAGTCCGTATTTTTTGCCATGTCTCAAATTTATGAAATACATTGGTATTGTTGAAACAGTATGCTAAATTAATACACACGAAAACGCTGCTATGAAAATTTACACCCTGACCAAAGTCAAAAGTGAGAGCTTAAAATATTTCAAGGGCGATGAACTTGCGGCTACCACTTGGATGCACAAGTACGCTTTGCAAAATGCCGATGGTGCGTTTGTAGAGGCAAGTCCTGATGCGATGCACCAGCGCATGGCCAAAGCGTTTTACAGGATAGAAACGAAGGCGAAAAATAGAAAATCAAAAGCCATCAAATCCGATTACGGCATAAATAGAAAGGCGCTGACACAAAGTGCTATTTACAAATACTTCAAGGATTTTAAATACCTCATTCCGCAGGGCAGTGTAATGGCCTCCTTGGGCAATCCATTTGTCATTGCCTCGCTCTCCAACTGCGTGGTATTGCCTGAGATTTACGATTCCTACGGTGGTATTTTTTACAGTGATCAGCAGTTGGCGCAATTGTACAAGCGGCGTTGCGGCGTTGGAATTGATATTTCAACTTTAAGGCCTAAAGATGTTACGGTGTCGAACGCTGCTCGTTATACCAGTGGTGCTGTATCTTTTATGGATCGCTTTTCAAATACTACGCGCGAAGTTGCTCAAAATGGACGGCGGGGCGCATTGATGATTACGATGCATATTGCACATCCCGATATTGCAGATTTCATTGCTGTGAAGCAGGATTTGCGCAAGGTGACCGGTGCGAATATTTCTGTTTTGCTCAGCGATGCATTTATGCTCGCGGTGGAAAAGGATAAAGATTTTGTGTTGCATTGGCCCATAGATGCCAAAGTGCCGCAGCTAAAGTTAAAAGTAAAAGCCAAAAAATTGTGGGAGCAGGTCATCGCTTGCGCGCACAATACAGCCGAGCCGGGAATTATTTTTTGGGATAGGCAGCACCATTATTCTACCTCTTCGGTGTATAAAAAATACAAAAACACTTCTACCAATCCATGTTCTGAAATTGCAATGCAGGGTGGCGATAGCTGTCGCTTGATGGCGGTGAATTTATTTTCTTTGGTCAAAAAACCTTTCACCACAAAAGCAGTTTTCGATTTCAATAAATTTTATGAAGTGGTTTACGAGGGGCAGCGCTTGATGGATGATTTGGTTGATTTAGAAGTAGAAGCCATTGACCGTATATTGAAAAAAATAAAGCGTGATCCAGAACCTGATTACGTTAAAGCTGTAGAGTTGAAAACCTGGAAATTACTGCGAGACAACGGCGTTAAGGGTCGGCGCACTGGCCTTGGATTTACAGCTTTGGCCGACTCTGTGGCTGCTCTTGGATTTAAATTTGATGGCGCTGAATCGCTCGCTTTTATTGAGGAAATGATGCGCGTGAAGTGCCGTGCCGAATTTGATTCGTCTATTGACATGGCGATTGAACGTGGTGCGTTTTATGGATTCAATGCGGCAACCGAAAAGACTTCTGATTTTGTAAAAATGCTGCAAAAAGAATTTCCCGATTTATGCCAGCGCATGCTGAAATACGGACGCCGTAATGTTTCCATCAGCACCGTTGCACCCACAGGTACTTTAAGTTTATTGGCACAGTCTTCATCGGGTATTGAGCCAGTTTTCGCATTGCAGTATTTGCGTCGACGTAAAAAAACAAACAAGAGTTCTAAAGTAGATTTTAAAGATGCCTTGGGAGATGAATGGGAAGAATTTGAGGTGTTGCATCCTAAGTTGCAGATGTGGGTGGAGGTGAGCGGTAAAAGCAGTATCGCTGAAAGTCCCTACCATAAATCTACTGCAAGAGACATTGATTGGCAAAAACGCATTGAAATACAAGCCATCGTTCAAAA
>Ga0114969_10000967_pt1 | contig 24355 bp, 20 predicted proteins | sample M_130807_MF_Meta_FD_87316 | JGI IMG/M metagenome (GOLD analysis project Ga0114969, IMG submission 87316) | Freshwater microbial communities from Lake Montjoie, Canada to study carbon cycling - M_130807_MF_MetaG | ecosystem: Environmental > Aquatic > Freshwater > Lake | place: Lake Montjoie...
GCGTCAAGGTGAGCGAAGGTGGTGTGTGGAGCCGGGTCAGTGATGTCATCGGCAGGAACATAAATTGCCTGCATCGAGGTAATCGAGTGACCGCGGGTCGAAGTAATGCGCTCCTGGAGCACACCCATTTCGTCAGCAAGAGTTGGCTGGTAACCCACCGCAGAAGGCATACGACCGAGGAGAGTAGATACCTCAGAACCTGCCTGGGTGAAGCGGAAGATGTTGTCGATGAAGAGAAGTACGTCTTGCTTCTGCACATCGCGGAAGTACTCAGCCATGGTGAGCGCCGAGAGTGCAACGCGAAGACGCGTCCCTGGTGGCTCATCCATCTGGCCGAAGACGAGGGCAGTCTTATTGATAACACCTGTCTCGGTCATTTCGAGGAAAAGGTCGTTACCTTCACGGGTACGCTCACCGACACCAGCGAACACGGAGACACCACCGAAGTTTTCGGCAACGCGGTAAATCATTTCCTGAATAAGAACGGTCTTGCCTACACCGGCGCCGCCGAAGAGGCCGATCTTTCCACCCTTTACATAAGGAGTGAGCAGATCGACGACCTTGATGCCCGTTTCGAACATCTCGGTCTTGGATTCGAGTTGATCGAAGGCAGGGGCGTTGCGGTGGATTGGCCAGCGCTCTTTGATTTCGAGCGAGGAGGTGGGAACGTCGAGTGATTCGCCGAGGGTGTTGAATACGTGACCCTTGGTGACATCACCTACTGGCACGCTGATGGCAGAGCCCGTGTCGCGCACTTCGGCGCCACGCACGAGACCATCAGTAGGTTGCATAGAGATCGCACGCACGAGGTTGTCACCAATGTGTTGGGCCACCTCAAGCGTGAGCATGCGGTCGACACCACCCATCGTCACATCTACCTGAAGCGCGTTGTAGATTCCCGGCATTGCATCGGCGGGGAATTCCACGTCGACGACTGGTCCGATTACGCGGGCGACTCGGCCGGCTTTGGTTTTGATATCCATGGTCATCTCTCTCACTCGCCCCCGGAAGTTGCTGATGCAAGTGCATCAGCACCACCGACGATCTCGCTGATTTCTTGGGTGATCTCGGCCTGACGGGCCGCGTTTGCACGTCGCGTAAGCGACTTGATTAACTCTTCAGCATTATCTGTTGCAGACTTCATTGCCCGACGACGTGCAGCGTGCTCGGAAGCAGCTGATTGAAGCAGAGCATTGAAGATACGGCTTTCTACATACCGAGGAAGAAGTGCATCAAGCACATCGCCCGCGGAAGGCTCGAACTCATAGAGCGGTAGCGGCCCATCAGCTGGAGGCGCGGAACTCTCCACTATTTCAAGTGGAAGCATGCGCTTAGCCAGTGGCCGCTGGGTGATCATCGATACAAACTCAGTAAAGATGATGTGCAATTCGTCTGCGCCGGTTTCTTGAAGGAAAGAGGCGATGACTGTATCTGCAATCTCTTTTGCATTGTCATAGGTGGGGTTATCGCTAAACCCAGTCCACGAAGCAGCAATCGGACGATTACGGAAGCGGTAGTAGTTCAAGGCCTTGCGACCCACAAGATAGTGATCAACTTCTAATCCGCGGCTCTTAAGGAGTGAGGTGAGTTGATCTCCTTCCTTGATGGCATTGCTTGCGTACGCACCGGCCATACCGCGATCGCTCGCGATGATAAGCACAGCAGCACGCTTGGCGTCAGTTACCGCAGCAGTCAACGGATGTTCAACATTTGAAAATGTTGCCAACGCTGAAACGGCACGCGTTAATTCAGTCGCGTAAGGAGACGAAGCCGCGACGCGTTGCTGCGCCTTGACGATACGAGAAGCGGAGATAAGTTCCATCGCTTTCGTGATCTTCTTCGTCGCCTTGACGGAACGCATCCGTCGGCGATAAATACGTAACTGGGCACCCATGAATGAGTCCTACTTCTTCGCCGCTGGTACGTGCCTGATGATGGTCTCTTGTCCCACTTCATCGCTATCGAGCGATTCAGCGGCATGATCAGCCACGGCGCCGGAAGATGCAGCAAACTCCAACTTGAATGCCGTGACAGCAGCATCGAGTTGAGCAACTAGGTCATCGCCAAGATCCTTGGTAGATGCGATCGCATCGAAAATGCCCTTATGTTGGCGGCCGACGTAATCAAGGAATTCTGCCTCGAAACGACGGATGTCAGGAACAGGGACACTGTCGAGCTTGCCAGTGGTACCGGCCCAGATAGAAACGACTTGGCGCTCCACTGAGAACGGTGAGTACTGACCTTGTTTGAGAAGTTCCACCATGCGAGCGCCGCGCTCGAGCTGTGCCTTAGACGCAGCGTCGAGGTCAGAACCGAATGCAGCGAATGCTTCTAGTTCACGGAACTGTGCAAGGTCGAGACGCAGACGTCCGGCGATCTTCTTCATGGCCTTGATCTGAGCCGAACCACCCACGCGAGATACCGAGATACCTACGTTGATAGCGGGACGCACACCCGAGTTGAAGAGATCTGTTTCCAAGAAGCACTGTCCGTCGGTAATCGAAATAACGTTGGTAGGAATGAACGCCGAGACGTCATTACCCTTCGTTTCGATAATTGGAAGACCAGTCATGGAACCAGCACCAAGCTCATCTGAAAGCTTTGCGCAACGTTCGAGAAGACGTGAGTGTAAGTAGAAGACGTCGCCAGGGTAAGCCTCGCGACCTGGTGGACGACGAAGCAAGAGCGAGACTGCACGGTAAGCCTCTGCCTGCTTTGAAAGATCGTCGAAAATGATGAGAACGGATTCGCCCTTGTACATCCAGTGCTGACCAATCGCAGAACCGGTGTAAGGAGCGAGGTACTTGAAACCTGCAGGGTCAGAAGCAGGCGCAGCCACGATGGTGGTGTAATCCATAGCGCCGGCTTCTTCGAGTGCACCACGAACAGCTGCGATCGTGGAACCTTTCTGGCCGATAGCCACATAAATGCACTTCACTTGCTTCTTGGGATCTCCGGTCAACCAGTTTTCGCGTTGGTTGATGATGGTGTCGATCGCCACCGCAGTCTTACCGGTTTGGCGATCGCCAATGATGAGCTGACGTTGTCCACGGCCAATAGCGGTCATGGCGTCGATGGCCTTGATGCCGGTCTGCATGGGCTCTTTCACTGGTTGGCGTTGCACTACTGAGGGTGCCTGAACTTCAAGTGCGCGGCGTGACTCAGCAACGATCTCGCCCTTGCCATCGATTGGACGGCCTAGTGGATCGACGACGCGACCCAGGAAGCCATCACCGACTGGCACAGAGAGAACTTCACCGGTGCGGCGCACAGCCATACCTTCTACGATGCCAGAGAAGCCACCGAGGATAACGACACCGATCTCACGTACGTCAAGGTTGAGAGCGATACCAAGAGTGCCGTCCTCAAACTTCAGCAGTTCGTTCGTCATCGTCGAAGGTAGACCTTCAACGCGCGCGATACCGTCGCCTGCTTCGGTGACCGTGCCGATCTCGTCGCGAGCCGCAGTGCCGGGATCGTATGACTGGACAAACTTCGCCAGTGCATCACGAATGTCCTCGGGTCGGATCGTGAGTTCCGCCATCATGTTCTCCTTCAATAGCCGCCCTCACGCTTTGTAAGGGCAAAGTACTTAACCTGCGAGTCGTCGACTCGCTTCTGCCAAACGACTGACGGTGGTGCCGTCAATCAACTCATCAGCGAAGCGAATGGAGAGACCACCCACCACACTCTTATCTACTTCAACGTTCACACGCATTGGACGGCCAAGTTCGGCCGTAAGGGCCTTACTCAGACGCTCTTCTTGTGCAGACGTCAATTCAATGGCGCTCTTCACATGCGCAATCATGCGGTTACGCCGATCGGCTGCTGCCTGTGCAAACTCGCTCAAGCCACCTTCGATATGACGACCACGTGGATGCATCACCAATTGAAGAATGAGTCGAAGCGAAGAGGGCACGACTTTGCCCGAAAGAAGTGAACGAACGAGTTCACCCTTCTGTTCGCTGGTACCTGCGTTGCGCGCAGTGAAAGCCGCCCGTAACTCGGGGTTTGCAGCGACAACTCGACCAAATTGGAAGAGTTCCTCTTCGAGAGCATCGAGAGTGCCGTCAGCATTTGCTGCAGCAGCCTCAGCCTCGACGGCCAATTGCTCAGCAGCATTTGAGAGATCACTTGAACGCGACCAACGCGTCTTCACCAATTCTTCGAGGAGCTTGGCCGCGCCGACACCAATCTGCGCTCCGAAGAGAGATTGTGCGACACCTGCCTTGCCCTGAGCTTCTCGAGATGGGTCAGTCAGCGCACGAAGAAGAGACTTCGAGGAATCAAGGGAACGCGTAACGAGGAAGAGGTCAGCCGAAAGGGCAGACGCTTGCTCTCCATTCATGGAGGCGAGCGTGCTTTCCATCAGCGCACGACTCATCGCCAAAGATTGGCGACTTGTTCCCTTCATTACGAGTGCCATGATTACTTGGAGCCCTCCAAGTCGGCCAAGAAACGATCAACCACGCGGGATTGGCGAACTTGATCATCAAGAGCCTCTCCGACGATCTTCGATGCGAGGTTGGTCGCAATAGTGCCGACCTCTTGCATCAAAGAAGTGACCGCTTGTTGACGCTCAGCCTCGATTGAGGCGCGCGCAGCAGCAGTGATTCGGTTCGCTTCTTCTTGCGCCTTGGTGCGCATCTCTTCGATGATCGCAGCTCCCTGTGCGCGTGCTTCCTCGCGAAGCTTTTGGGCTTCACCGCGTGCATCGGAGAGTTGATCTTGATAAGACTTGAGTGCAGCTGCCGCCTCTTGCTGGGCTTGCTCAGCACGCTCCATGCCACCTTGAATGGCATCGGTGCGATCAGCAAACGCCTTCTCGAAGCGCGGTACTACCTTGCTCTTCATCACTATGAAGAGCAGCGAGAACGCGATTAAACCAACGATGACTTCAGTCAACGTAGGAATGATCGGTAGACCGGCCTCCTCAGAAGCTAGCAACAAAATCTGCGTACTCATCTGCAACCTCGTTCTCTAAGTGGTTATCTCTGGTGATTTTTACTTGAGGACGAATGCGAGTACGAGACCCAAGAGCGCAAGCGCTTCGGCAAGTGCGAAACCAAGGAACGCGAGCGGTTGGAGAATGCCGCGTGCCTCAGGCTGGCGGGCGACGCCATTGATGTAAGCAGCGAAGACGAGACCAGTTGCAATACCGGGTCCAATCGTCGAAAGGCCGAAGCCTACGATAGCCATTGTGCCTGTCATGTCATTTCCCTTTCAGGTAATTGATCAGAAGGGCATCTGATCAAATCTAGTTGTTAGTGCTCGTCGGCAATTGCTCCGGCGATGTACAGCGCAGTCAGCAGGGTGAAGATATAAGCCTGCAGACATTCAATAAAGAATTCGAAGAAGGTCAGACCAATTCCGAATCCGAAAGAGAGCGGGCTCATAATTTTGAGCACCATGCTGTTGTGCAGCATGTAGTCGCCACCCATGATGAAGACGAGCAACAAAAGGTGCCCGGCGAACATGTTGGCAAAAAGACGAATGGCGAGCGTGAACGGGCGAATAATGAAGTAAGTGGCAATCTCAAGCGGAGTGAGGATCACGTAGATCCACTTTGGCACGCCGGGCACGAATGCAATGTCCTTGAGGTACTTACCAAGGCCATGCTTACGAATACCTACGTAGTGGTAGATCCCGTAGGTAAAGATCATGAGCGCAACCGGGAATCCAAAGCGTGACATCGTGGGGAATTGCATGAACGGCACAATTCCGAAGATATTATTCACAATAATGAAGGTGAAGAGCGAGAAGAGAAATGGTACAAACTTCATAAATTCATGACCAATGATGTCTTCGCCAAGGTCTTTCTTCACAAATGAATAGACGCTCTCACCAAAGAACTGTGTGCGAGATGGAACGACTGCAGCTTTGCGCGACGAGACCAAGAAGAAGACAGCAACCAAGATGGCCGCCAAAATTGCTTGAAAAACTGGCTTTGTAAAAAGGATGTTGTTGCCGAAAAGTGGTTTGAATACGAAGTCATGGCTTCCGGGAGAAACGAATCCTCCAGAGGCGAGCAATGTCGACGCGTTCAACGCAGGGCTCCTCGAATGGGTTGGCGAACGCCCTAAACATAGAGGGAGAAGGGGTAGAGAGGCAAAACCTTCAGATGAGCCCTGTCGTGTGCTCTGTGTCACCTCCGAAGAGGGCCCTCACCGTTGCTCGAGTTACTGCCGAATGAAGCGAAGGTAAATAAGGTACATAGCGCTCACAAGCCCCACCAGAAAGCCAATGACGACCAGAAAGTGGAGCCCCAAGACATGGTCCAGGAACATCCCGACGCCACCCCACAGCAGAAGGCCGGCGAGTAAATAAGCGATGATGGTAAACATTGCCCCTTCGTCTTTAGATGACATGGGCTCCCCCACCTTCAGATTGCACAATCGGTGAATTCTCTTCTTCCACGACCAAGGTCGGAATGCGCATTCGAAGAAAAGCCGTTACCTCCCCGACCAGCCAGAGAATCACTGTTGTGACGGCGGTCACTCCAAAGTAGGCGTGATCAATTCCAGGTAAAGAGCGCATTCCGAGCAAGAGGGCGCCGAGCAAGATGAGTTTGGCGAAGTAGGAGGCCATGGCCCACGCCATGGTGCCGGACGGAGAACTCTTTCGAGTGAGCCGGCCGAGAAGTAGCGAGATCCCAAAGAAGACCGCCACTACTCCCCCGGCGAGGAGAGCTGCCTTGACTTGATCGGTTCGCTGAACAACTTCGGCGTAGAGCACCGCCAGGAGAACCGCACCTCCAGAGAGCGACCCAGCCCAACGCAGAGTGGCACCTTCAAAGTTATTTCGCTTCATCCGACGCTTCTCGTTGTCATCCTCGGCCGGTAAGGATCGAGTAAGCAACGCAGCCAGTACCAGCGCCACCACCATAATGAACAACGCCGATCTCATTGGGATGAAGGCAATAGCACTTACTGGAAAAGCGATGGCGGCCGTCCACACGTATAGCACCGACGTTGCCCTGCGAGGTGAGTGACCAATGCGCAATAGTCGATGATGAAGATGGTGTTTATCTGGCGTAAAAGGCGATTTGCCGGCAGCCGTGCGTCGAATGACAGCCCACCCAAGATCCAAGAGCGGAATAGCAAGAATGGCTAGCGGTAAGACGAGTGGCAAGAGTGCAGGCGCCAGATTCTCAGCTGAAAGAGCATTCGCATCGAGTTGACCAGTGATGCTGATGGTGCATGCGGCTAGTAAGTAGCCGAGCAACATAGACCCGGAATCACCCATAAAAATCTTGGCAGGGTAAACGTTATGCGGCAAGAATCCCAAGCAGATTCCCACCAACAGTGCAGTGAAAAGTGTCGCGGTGCCCGCCCGGCTAAATCCATGTATCACAGCTAAGAGATACGAGAACGAGAAGAAGGCAATTCCACCTATAGCAACAATCCCAGCAGCCAAACCATCGAGTCCGTCAACAAAGTTCACGGCATTGATTGCGACCAAAACAACGAGAACGGTAGCAACAACCCCAAGAGTAGGTGGCAGGGCGATAACACCATTGATGGGTAGCCACAAGAGTTGTACTCCTTGAATCGCCATGACACCGGCAGCAAGAGCCTGCCCGGCAAACTTGGTGAGGGCATCAAGCTCCCAAAGATCATCAGCGGCCCCAAGGAGCACAATTACTAATGCGCCACTCGCAATAGCTATCGGGTCGTGTGAATTTTCAAAAGCTTTATGAAGTAGTGGCAAGTGGTATGCCACCACTAATCCCACTGAGAGCCCGGCCAACATGGCTAGCCCACCCCAACGCGGAGTAGGGACTAAATGCACATCGCGAGCCCTAATCGGCGCCATTGCTCCGCGACGAATTGCCAACCACTTAAAAAATGGCGTCGCTAAATATGTCACCGCCGAAGCGATGAGGGCAGCAAAGAGGTACTCGCGCACCTATCGAGGATACGCCGGAAATGCGTGAGTTAACTCGGTTACCTGCGCACGAATTTCCGCAGGATCGCCTTTACCGCTTACTGCCTGCGAAATGAACTCTGCGATTTTGGCCATTTCTGGGATTCCCATTCCCTGCGTGGTGGTGGACGGCGTGCCCACTCGAATTCCGGAGGTGACCGAAGGCGCCTCGGGGTCGAATGGAATGGAATTCTTGTTCAAGGTAATTCCAGCGGCATCACACCGCTTTTCGGCATCTGCGCCGTTTACGCCGAGCGCCTGCAAATCGATCAAAGCAAGATGCGTATCGGTGCCTCCCGAAACTGAACGCATTCCATGCTCAGCCAAACTTGAAGAGAGCGCCTGCGCATTTGCAATGACGCTCTTTGCGTAACTCTGATAGGCAGGCGTGGACGCTTCTTTCAGCGCAACAGCCTTGGCCGCCACCGCGTGCATAAGTGGACCACCCTGCAGGCCTGGGAAAATAGCTTTATCAATGGCAGCCGCGTGGGCCGATTTAGAAAGAATCATTCCTCCGCGAGGACCGCGCAACACCTTATGGGTAGTAAACGATACGACGTCGGCATACGGAACCGGTGAAGGAATGGCTTTTCCGGCTACTAATCCGATGAAGTGCGCAGCGTCGACCCACATGATCGCACCTGACTCGTCACAAATCTCACGCACCTTTTCAAAATCTACAAGACGCGGATATGCGGTCGCGCCAGAGCAAATCATTTTTGGGCGATGCTTCATTGCTAAGTCCCGAAGCTCATCGTAATCAATAAGTTCAGTATCTTTGCGGACGCCGTAAGAGACGATATCGAACCATTTACCTGAGAAATTTACTTTAGACCCATGAGTGAGATGTCCACCATGTGGCAACGACATTGCAAGAACGGTATCTCCTGGCTTAGTGAAGGCCGCATACACTGCAATATTTGCGCTTGCACCAGAGTGCGGCTGCAAATTTGCGTGCTCAGCACCAAAGAGCGCTTTTGCACGTTCGATGCCAAGGATCTCGGCGCGATCGACATCAGCACAGCCCCCGTAATAACGCTTTCCTGGATATCCCTCTGCATACTTATTTGAAAGCGTTGAACCAAGAGCTGCCAGAACTGCAGGAGAAGTGAAGTTCTCGCTAGCGATGAGTTGTAGTCCGTCACGTTGCCGCTCTAATTCATCAAGGATGATGGTGGCAATCTCTGGATCCTGAGATTTCAACGCATCGAAATCGGGACCCCAGAACTCTGAACTCATTTCGCTTCCTTTCGTCGTGTGCTCACTCTACGACCAAGGACGGCGCCACCTTGGCGAGATCAAAGAACGAGATGCTCCCGCGCCGCACTAAACGAGGGGGCTTCACTGTGAGATCTATTACTGAAGATGTTCCTGCAACATTTTGTTGCCCACCATCAACGACCAGGTCACACTCATCAGCGATCGCGATCTCTCCCACTTCATGGGCAAGTGGCTCCCCTGCGCGCGAGGCGAGCCCACATGCAAGTGGACCGGTGAGGCGGAGTAATTCGCGTAGCCGAGGGGAACGAGGTTGACGAACCAGGAAAGCCCCCATCTCGCGACGGTCCCCCAAATCCCATGCAAGACCACCCTGGGCGAGCACGAGCAGCGCTAGAGGCCCCGGCCAGAAGGCCTCGACAAGTGCCGACCCCTCGTCATCTATCTCGCGAGCGATCCCATGCAAAGTGGGTTGATCTGCAATAAGGACTTGAAGAGTTGCCCCTGACTCCATCATTCGCAGTTCGCGAATGCGTGCAGTAGCGGTGAGGTGAAAGGCGTCTGCAAGTAAGAGATAAGCATGCTCATCAGGGAATGCGACCACCCCACCCCGACGGATTATTTCGGCAGCTTGAGTGAGAGATTCATCATCGAGCAAAAGTGTGTGAGCCATTGCTACCTCCGCACCGCTGAAGTCCAACGAGGTCGGTCATTGAAATCGGTATGCATCGTGACTTCTACGAAGTCTGACGATAAGAGGGCTGCGATGGCCAAACCTTGATCTTCGCCATGTTCGCAGATAAATGTGCCGCCTTGTTTCAGGAGTCGCGATGCTGCCTTGGCAAAGAGGCCAGGGATTTCTATTCCCGCCTCTCCCCCACCGAAGAGGGCCACCGCTGGTTCAAAGTTGCTCACCTCAAAGGGCATTTCTGAGTGCGAGTTCACGTAGGGAGGATTCGCTACTGCAATATCAACTTGGCCATTGAGATCTTGGAGCGCGTCTGCCACATCTCCTTGCTTGCATTCAATCGCTGGAGCCAAGTTAGCCAAATTTCGCTTTAACCAGACGAATGCCGAAGATTCACGTTCAACTGCAAGTACACGCGAACGTGGTACCTCGGTGGCAATCGAAAGTGCGATCGCACCACTACCAGATCCAAGATCTACCACGATCGGAGTTCCGGGCATTGACTTAGCAGTATCTATCGCATGCTGAGCAACGAGTTCAGTTTCTGGGCGAGGGATTAGCACGCCGGGGCCAACCTCTACCTCGAGGTATCTAAAAGGTGCCCGGCCGATGATGTACTGCACTGGCACATGGCTGCAACGCGTATCTACGTAGGAACGAAACGAATTCGCTTGTGCAGGTGAGAAATTCTCGTAAGTAAAGATTCGTCCGCGCTCTGTGTCTAAGACATGGGCAGCGATCAATTCAGCATCTACTCGAGGAGAGGCCACGCCAGCATCGCTGAGTTCACGAGTTGCCTCGGCTATTAACTCGCGCACGCTCTCAGCCACTGTTACGACCTACGAGTCTGATCCGTAGCACCCACAGCGGAAAGTTTCGCTGCAGTATCTGCATCAACCAAAGATTGAATAACTGCTTCGAGATCACCATCAAGCACTGCACTCAGATTGTAGGACTTGAAGTTGGTGCGGTGGTCGCTGATGCGATTTTCGGGAAAGTTATATGTACGAATTCGTTCGCTGCGATCAACAGTCCGAACTTGTGAACGCCGGGCATCAGATGCCGCTGCATCTTGTGCTTCTTTGGCTGCAGAGAGCAGGCGCGCGCGCATAATGCGAAGCGCAGATTCCTTATTCTGAAGTTGGCTCTTCTCGTTCTGGCATGAGACCACGATGCCGGTAGGAATATGCGTAAGTCGCACAGCCGAGTCAGTGGTATTCACGCTCTGTCCACCAGGACCACTCGAGCGATAAACGTCGACACGAAGATCGTTGAGATCCAACGTCACATCAACTTCTTCTGCTTCGGGCATCACCAGCACGCCAGCAGCCGAAGTATGAATGCGGCCTTGTGATTCGGTTTCCGGAACGCGTTGAACCCGATGGACGCCGCCTTCGTACTTGAGGCGCGCCCACGGAGCCATTCCTGGTTGAGGTGTTCCCTTGCTCTTCAACGCAATAGAAACATCCTTGTATCCACCCAGATCGCTTTCAGTGACATCGATGACTTCGACCTTCCAGCCGACGCGCTCAGCAAAGCGCATGTACATGCGAAGTAAGTCCCCAGCGAAGAGTGCAGATTCATCGCCACCTTCGCCAGCTTTGATTTCAACAATGACGTCACGATCATCATCTGGATCACGAGGCAAGAGCAATTCTTGAAGCGTGGCTGCGCGCGTTTCCAATAATTCTTGCAGTGCAGGCAATTCAGCCTTGAAGGACTCATCTTCTGCGGAAAGTTCACGAGCAGTATCTAATTCTTCTTCTGCGCTCTTCCATGAGTTATATCCGGCGACGACTGGACCAAGCTGGGCATAGCGGCGACCAAGTTGGCGAGCGCGCGCCGGGTCACCGTGTACCGCGGGATCAGCCAGCTCGCCTTCAATCTCCGCATACTCGCGAAGTAGTTCGAGGGCTGATCCAAAATCGTCGGACATTGGTGACTCCTCTTGTGCGTCTTTTTATCTGATAAATAGCAAACGCCGTGTACCCCGCAACTGCGGAGCACACGGCGTCTAGAAAGCTACTTCTTGCCGAAGCGTTGTTCGAACTTAGCCACACGTCCACCGGTATCGAGAATCTTCTGCTTACCGGTGTAGAAGGGGTGACAGGCAGAACATACGTCTGAATGAATGGCGCCACTCTTAGAGGTGGAACGCGTCATGAAAGTTTCGCCACAGGAGCAGGTCACTTGAGTGCTCACATATTCGGGATGGATCTCTGGCTTCACGAATCTCTCCTACTGTCGGGCGACAAAGTGTCGCGGTGCGCCGGGTCGAAGCTGACTAGCCACGTGAACCGGAGCGGAGACAATTCTAACCTGAGCCATCAGTAGGGAGGTAATCGGGCGTTTTACGCTCAATCACGCCCCTCTAAGAGGAGTTGTTACGCCTCGCCGCCGGGTCCCACGGTGGTCTTCTGGATTTGCATGAGGAATTCCACGTTGTTCTTCGTGCCCTTCATCTTCTCCAAGAGCAACTCAAGTGCCTGTTGCGAGTCGAGGGCATGAAGCACGCGGCGAAGTTTCCAGACGATCGCCAACTCCTCAGCGCCCATCAAGATCTCTTCCTTACGCGTGCCCGAGCCATCGATGTTCACGGCAGGGAAAATGCGCTTATCTGCAAAGCGTCGATCAAGGATGAGTTCGAGGTTTCCGGTGCCCTTGAACTCTTCGAAAATAACTTCGTCCATACGGGAGCCAGTGTCGACCAGTGCGGTTGCCAGAATGGTGAGTGAGCCACCGTCTTCGATGTTACGCGCTGCTCCAAAAAACTTCTTCGGAGGGTAAAGCGCTGCTGAATCAACACCACCAGAGAGGATACGACCGCTTGCGGGAGCCGAGAGGTTGTATGCACGCCCGAGACGAGTAATGGAGTCGAGCAAGATAACAACATCGTGCCCAAGTTCAACCAAACGCTTTGCTCGTTCAATGGCAAGCTCAGCAACGGTGGTGTGATCTTCGGCAGGACGATCAAAAGTCGAAGCGATTACTTCGCCCTTTACGGAGCGTTGCATATCGGTCACTTCTTCAGGGCGCTCATCTACAAGTACCACCATCAAGTGACACTCAGGGTTGTTGGTAGTGATGGCATTAGCAATCGCTTGCAACACCATTGTTTTACCAGCCTTAGGTGGCGAAACAATGAGACCACGTTGTCCTTTACCAATAGGTGAGATCAAATCGATCACTCGAGTGGTAAGAATTGATCCCTCTGTTTCGAGGCGAAGACGTTGTTGTGGGTAGAGCGGTACGAGCTTAGAGAAATCAACCCGATTACGAGATTGCTCGGGATCAACACCGTTAATGGTGTCGAGGCGCACTAGTGCGTTGAACTTCTCGCGACGCTCTCCCTCACTCGGTTGGCGGATTGCGCCCGTTACTACATCTCCCTTACGAAGACCGTATCGACGTACTTGCTGTAGTGATACATAAACATCGTTGGGACCAGGAAGGTATCCGCCAGTTCGCACGAATGCGTAACTATCGAGCACATCAAGGATGCCAGCTACCGGCAAAAGCACATCATCTTCAGTAATCACTGGCTCTTCATTGCGATTGCGCATGCGATCGTTACGGTCGCCACGATCCCCGCGATCCCCGCGATCGCCACGATCGCCACGATCCCCGCGATCGCCACGATCCCCACGATTGCGATTACGGCCGCGACGGTTTCCACGATCTTCATAATTTCGATTGCCGCCGCGATCATCGCGATCAGAATTTCCTGAATTATCAGAATTATTGTTTGAACCTTCGGAATCCGAATTCTCTTCGCGCGCTGCTTCCTTGCGTGCCGGCTTCTCGGCCTTAGGTGGCTTTGCGGCTGCCGCCCGATTCTCGGCTTGCTTAGCCTCAATCGCAGCTACCAAATCGCCCTTACGGAGCTTGGGTGCACCATCGATCTCAAGTCTGGCTGCTACGGATTGAAGCTCAGGTAGCAGCATGGTGGCGAGCGTGTCGCCCTTCTTCTTTGCGCGAGTGGAATCGCTCACGGGTCCTCATTCATTTTCTATAGATTGGTTTGAGTTTGCTTTGGTGAAGAGAAAAGAAACTCAGAATGTGGCTAATTAGAGCCAGACAAGGAGAGCGTAGCACTCCGGCCCTGCCGGTCAAATCTGCCGGTCACATTAGTTGTCGAAAACCTGTGGTCCGGCGTTCGAGATAGCCACGTCACGGCTCTCGAAGGTGGTCCCCCCGAAAGCTGCCCAATCGGCACCTTTCTCGGTGGTAAGCAGCAAAACAGTAGGGCCGGCGCCCGAGATGAAAGCGGCATGTCCGGCGTCACGCAATTTCTTCATCAGAGCTAGCGAACGAGGCATTGCTTCTCGGCGATATTCCTGATGCAGAAGATCTTGCGTGGCATCAAAGAGAAACTCTGGGTGATGGGTAAGTGCCTCGACTAGAAGGGCTGCTCGTCCCGCCGAGATCACAGCATCACGATGTGGAATGGACTCCGGAAGCAGACGTCTAGCTTTTGAAGTGGAGAGTGCACTTTGTGGAATGAACGCCACCGCGGATATTGCAGCGTGGGGTGTAAGGCGAGTGCTCTTGGCTCGATCGCCGTCCATCCAAGCGATGGTGGCGCCACCATAAAGCGCGGCCGCAACATTGTCCGGATGGCCCTCTTGTTTGGTGGCTCGATTCAATAATTCAGCATCTGGCAAGCGTTCGTTCCCACTCAGCACGAGCGCGCGGGCAAGTGCCATGCCACCCACAATGGCCGCCGCGGAAGAGCCCAAGCCACGTGAGTGCGGGATTGCATTTGCACACCGAATGGCTAGCCCGCGAGGACGGCCACCCATGGCATCGAAAGCTTCAAACATCGACTTCACCACGAGATGCTTAGCGTCTCTGCGCAATTCTTCAGCGCCTTCGCCAGCTACTTCGACATCTAATCCTTTTTCATCGAGCACTTGAGCGGCGATGACATCGCGAATATCAAGCGCCAAACCCAGAGCATCAAATCCTGGTCCAAGATTTGCACTCGTTGCAGGAATTGAGATGGTGACTGGTTTTGCCTTGAATACAGGCTTCACACTCATGAGAGATTCAATTCTTTGGCGGCAGCTTTAACATCAACTGGAATGACCACCGGGGTGGCCGCGGCATTTCCTTCGAGTGCCCATTGCACATCTTTAAGGCCGTGCCCAGTGACCGTAATGACGATTCGCTTGTTCGTCGGCAACTCGCCAGCATTCTTCTTCTTGATCAATCCAGCCACTCCTGCTGCACTTGATGGCTCAACAAAGACACCTTCGCGAGATGAAAGAATCCGGTAAGCGCTCAGAATTTCATCGTCGGTGACCATATCAATGAGACCACCGGAACTCTTGATGGCATCTACCGCCAAATCCCATGAGGCTGGATTACCAATTCGAATAGCTGTGGCTATGGTTTCTGGATTCGGGACCACGTGCCCGCGCACGAGTGGTGCAGCTCCTTCAGCTTGAAAGCCCCACATCGCTGGCCTGGAGTTCGCCTTACCTCCCACTTCGTACTCTTTATAACCCATCCAGTAAGCCGAAATGTTTCCGGCATTTCCCACCGGGAGAGCGTGAATGTCTGGAGCAAAACCTAACGCGTCGATAACTTCAAAGGCGCCCGTCTTTTGACCTTGTAAGCGGAACGGATTAACGGAGTTCACCAGGGCAATTGGATAGTTCTCGGCTAAGCCGCGCGCCAAGTCAAGACATTGATCAAAATTGCCATCGACTTGAAGAATGCGCGCACCATGGGCAACGGCTTGAGCCAACTTGCCCATCGCAATCTTGCCTTCCGGGACGAGCACGGCAGAAGTCATGCCTGCTTTGGTGGCATAGGCCGCTGCGCTGGCACTTGTATTTCCCGTCGAAGCACACACGACAGCTTTTGCACCCTCTTCAGCAGCCTTACTGATTGCCATTGTCATGCCACGATCCTTGAAAGAACCTGTGGGGTTGCTCGCCTCTACTTTGAGCCAAACCTGATTACCGAGCATCTCGGAGAGCACGCAGGCATACACAAGCGGAGTGCCGCCCTCGAGCAGTGAGACCACTGGAGTCTTATCGGAGACCGGCAACCATTCCCGATACTCCTCGATAACACCACGCCACTGATGCGTCATGCTGCTCCACCAATCACCCGAAGGACACTTGCCACATCACGAACAACTTCCATGCCGCGCAAATCGGCCACCGTAGCGGCCAGGTCTGCCTCGCTGGCTAAGTGGCTCACAATTACTAATTCAGCATCATCACCACGACCGCTCTGGCGAACAGTTTGAATAGAAACTGCATGCTTCGCAAAAATCTGCGCAACAGCTGCAAGTACACCGGAGCGATCAGAGACCTCTAAGCGAACGTGGTAGCGGGTCGACGTATCACTGAGCGATGCCACCGAACGTTCGGCGTAGGCACTCTCTTGCGAGCCGGTGGTTTGAGCTGCGCGATTACGAACTACTGCAACAAGATCGCCAAGGACCGCACTTGCTGTAGGCAAACCACCAGCACCGCGGCCGTAGAACATGACCTCGCCAGCGGCGCTCGCCTCAACAAAGACTGCATTAAACGCATCGCGGACCGCAGCGAGTGGGTGTGAACGTGGGATCAAAGTCGGATGTACGCGGACCGCGAGTCGGTTATCAGGCAGGAGCTCGGCAATCGCTAGGAGCTTAATGACATGATTCATCGCATGTGCCGATGCGATGTCAGCAGCGCTTATCTGGGTAATGCCCTCGCGTGAAACATCGTCAACAGTTACTCGAGAGTGAAATGCCAAGCTCGCCAAAATTGCCGCCTTTGCTGCTGCGTCAAAGGCTTCGATATCGGCAGTGGGATCTGCTTCGGCATACCCAAGAGCCTGTGCTTCTGCCAATACCGTTTCAAAGGATGAACCTTCTTCGTCCATTTTGGTGAGGATGAAGTTGGTAGTGCCGTTAACAATTCCCATGACTCGGGTGATTTGATCCCCCGCGAGGGATTCGCGGATGGGGCGAAGAAGTGGAATGGCGCCAGCAACAGATGCTTCGTAGTAAATATCTACACCATTGTCACGTGCAACTTTAAAAAGTGTCGGCCCATCTTCGGCAAGAAGAGCCTTATTTGCGGTGATGACAGACTTGCCTGACTTGAGCGCGCTCAAGATGAGTGACCGAGCCGGCTCAATGCCGCCTATCAATTCAATGACGATGTCGATCGATGGATCGTCCACAATGCTTTGCGCATCAGTGGTGAGAACTTCAGCAGGAATATCGCGCGCCTTATCAAGGGAGCGCACCGCCACTCGAGTGACCGCTAATTTCACTCCTGTACGTGCCGCAAGATCTGCCGCTTGCGATTTGGCAAGCCGATAGACGCTTGCACCCACGACGCCACCGCCGAGAAGCCCAACGTTCATAGTGAGATGTGAGGAAGGCATGCGCCTAGCCTTCCATATTCTCGAGGCGAAGGAGATCTTCGTGAGTTTCGCGGCGCAAAATAATGCGAGCCTTGCCATCTGACACGGCCACTACCGGGGGGCGTGAAATATGGTTGTAATTGCTCGCCATGCTTCGACCGTACGCCCCGGTCACGGGAGTAGCCAAGAGATCCCCAGGCACAATATCGCTAGGTAAGTCGACATTCTTAATGATGATGTCGCCACTTTCGCAATGCTTGCCGACAACCCGAGATGGTTGCAAGGAAGCGGTAGACCCTCGATTGGCTAGGACAACCGTGTACTCGGCGTCATAAAGCGCTGGGCGAATATTGTCACTCATCCCACCATCCACAGCGATGTATGCGCGCGATCCGCCATCGTCGAGAGTGACCGATTTCGTGGTGCCCACTTCATAAAGCGTTGCCATCGACGGCCCCACAATCGCGCGCCCTGGTTCAATAGAAATATGCGGAACTTTGAGTCCATGCACTTCACACGCTGCAGCAATAACTGAGTGCATTTTCTTCGCCACTTCGACCGGATCGAGTGCCGATTCCCCGGCAAGATATGCAATACCAAACCCACCACCTAAATCTAGGAGAGGAAGTTCAGCTTTGCTTTCGTCACGAATAGTGGCAAGCAAGGCGATTATCCGCGTCGCCGCCAACTCGTATCCATCGGTGTCAAAGATCTGTGAACCGATGTGTGCATGCAGACCTTGCAATTCTAAGTGCGCTGCACCACGGACCTGGCGAGCTGCTTCGAGTGCCGCTCCTGAAGCAATGCTGAATCCAAACTTCACATCTTCGTGTGCGGTGGCAATGAATTCATGAGTATGGGCTTCGATACCTGGAGTCGTACGAATAATTACCTTCTGAATTATGCCGCGGGCAGCCGCTGCTTTTTCGACGCGATTAATTTCAACGAAGGAATCGATGGCAATGTACTCCACGCCGTAGTCGAGCGCTTCGGCTATTTCTGCAACACTCTTGTTATTTCCGTGAAACTCAATCCGAGAGGGTGGGAATTTAGCTAGCTTGGCAACAGCCAACTCGCCGCCCGTGCAGACGTCTAAGCTGAGTCCGTCTGCTTCCAACCACTTGATAACGCTGGCTGAAAGAAAAGCTTTTCCTGCGTAATAGACCGAAACTTTTCCGGCTCCGAAGGCCTCTTCAAATGCATCGCTAAATCTCCGGGCATTGGAACGGAAATCATCTTCATCTAGCACAAAGAGGGGGGTTCCAAACTCAGCTGCTAGCGCGGTGGCTGAAATTCCGGCGATGAAAAGCTCGCCATCAGCTGCCCATGAAGAATTCTTAGACCACATACTCATCACATCCGCTCCGGTGCCGAGACACCCAACATAGAAAGTCCGTTAGCAAAGACCTGTTGAGCCGCGGCCGAAAGTACAACGCGCGCTTTATGTATTGAACTGATTTCTTCATCACCTAGTGGAAGTACACGGCAGGCATCGTAGAAACGGTGATACGTACCTGCGAGCTCTTCCAGATAACGCGCAACTCGATGAGGCTCACGCAACTCTGCAGAGAATTGCACCACTCGCGGGAATTCACCAAGCACACCCAGGAGGTCGTTCTCACGTTCATGTGTAAGCGCCGCAGTATCAAATCCAGCAATATCCATGGGAATACCTACCTCTGCAGCATTTCGAAGCACGCCACAAATTCGTGCGTGCGCATATTGCACGTAGTAGACCGGGTTCTCGTTGGTCCGACTCTTAAGAATGTCTACATCCATCGTCATCGGAGTATCGGTGGGGTATCGAATCAAGGTGTATCGAGTTGCATCGACTCCAACCATCTCGACGATATCTTCAAGAGTGATAATGGTTCCAGCTCGCTTTGAGAGCTTGACCTCTTGACCACCTTCGACAATTTTCACCATTTGACCAATCAATATTTGAATATTGAATTCCGGATCATCGCCGGCGCAGGCAGCAATAGCTTTGAGTCGACCGACATATCCATGATGATCCGCCCCGAGCATATAAATGCAAATATCGAATCCACGAGAACGCTTGTCGACGTAATAGGCCGTGTCAGATGCAAAGTAAGTGAGCTCGCCATCAGCCTTTACGAGAACACGATCTTTGTCGTCTCCGAAATCTGTAGTGCGTAACCAGACGGCACCTTCGAATTCAAAGACATGACCTTGCTCTCGTAGTTTGGAAAATGCTCGTGCCACTGCATCCGATGAGTGCAAACCACGTTCCGAGAACCAAACATCAAAGTGGGTGTCAAAGAGATCGAGTACACCTTGTTGTTGAGCGAGTTGAAGTTCGTATCCTGCCTCACGAAATGCCACGAGTTGATCGCTCTGCGGTAGCCCCATGATCTCTGGTTTCTTTGTAAGATTCTCAATAGCTAATTCTTGAATATATGCACCGTGATAACCATCTGCTGGGGTTGGCTCACTATGCGCGGTGGCCATAAGGGATGCACCAAAGCGATCCATCTGCACTCCGCGGTCATTGATGTAGAACTCGCGTTTTACATCTGCGCCAGCGGCTGTGAGCACTCGACCAAGTGCATCGCCCACTGCTGCCCACCGTGTATGTCCGAGATGCAAAGGTCCCGTGGGATTTGCGCTGATGAATTCCAGGTTAACGCGCACGCCAGCGAGCGCGTTGCCATATCCATAAACTTTTCCAGCATGCAAGATAGTGCGAGCTAGCTCGCCTTGAGATGCTGCCGAAAAAGTGATGTTGAGAAAACCAGGTCCGGCTACATCGACGGATGCAATATCCGTATGGCCTGTGAGTTTGCGGGCGAGAGCTTCGGCAATTTCCCTCGGGGGTTTGCCTACAGCTTTCGTGAGCACCAGCGCGATATTGGTGGCGTAATCACCATGCTCACGATTCTTCGGGCGCTCGACTGAGACGTTCTCAGGGAGGTGCTCGGCGGGTGAGATTTCAGGGCTCTCCCGGAGCACTTGGAGGATCAGCGCCTCGAGCGCGGCCGGATTCATGACCTAAGGCTACCGATGCGGCTGATACCCTCGCTCCCAGATGCCCCCGTAGCTCAGGGGATAGAGCACCGCCCTCCGGAGGCGGGGGCGCAGGTTCGAATCCTGCCGGGGGCACTACAGCGGGAGTGGGGAGAGACCCAGCCACGAATTTTACCTGTGGGTAGGGCCACAAATCCTCCCCCTCCAGTTCGCAAAGAGAGGTCTGACGCCACTAATCTAACGATGTCAAGATATTTAGTTGGCGTCCCCAGGGGAGAGATCGTGACTACAGAACCACAGCACCCGCTCGCGCAATTTGGCCCGAATGAGTGGCTGGTAGAAGAGATGTACGAGCGCTACCGCCAGGACCCCAACTCGGTAGATAAAGCTTGGTGGGACTTTTTTGCAGACTTCACCCCCGGAAGTACTTCTACCCGCGCCCTTCCGACTCTTCCCCAAACCCCTAGCGCTCCTGTGATGCCGCAATTTCCCAGCAGCAATCCTGTGTCAGGTCGAGTGAGCCCACCGGCGCCAGTTGTTGCGGCTCCCGTCAGCGCGACCTCACCTGAATCTCTTGCTGCGCCAACTATTCCTCTCCCGGCGATTGCTACTCCAGCGATTCCAAGTGCAGCGAACATTGAAACTCTTCGTGGTGTTGCTGCGCGCGTTGTCACCAACATGGAAGGTTCACTCACTGTTCCGGTAGCGACCAGCGTACGCGCCATCCCCGCCAAACTTCTGATTGATAACAGAGTAGTTATCAATAACCACTTAGCTCGTAGTCGTGGTGGAAAGGTTTCCTTCACACACATCATTGCTTTCGCAATGCTGCGCGCGCTCAAGCAGATGCCCGAGATGAATTCGTTCTACGCACTCGTTGACGGAAAGCCCGCCCTTGGACATCCCGACCACGTCAACATGGGCATCGCCATTGATCTTGCAAAGCCAGATGGCACCCGCCAACTTCTCGTGCCAAACATTAAGGGTTGCGAAGCACTCGACTTCGCGCAATTCTGGAGCGCATACGAAGACGTGGTGCGCAAAGCTCGTCAAGGGAAACTTACGGTCGAAGATTACGCCGACACCACAATTTCACTCACAAATCCTGGAACCATTGGAACAGTGCACTCTGTGCCTCGCCTGATGGCAGGACAAGGAGCCATCATCGGCGTAGGTGCCCTTGAATACCCAGCTGAATTTCAGGGCGCAAGTGAAGAGACTCTTGCAGATGTCGGGATTAGCAAGACTTTCACACTCACGAGCACTTATGACCATCGAATCATTCAGGGCGCACAGTCGGGAGACTTCCTGCGCCGCATACATGACGCGATGCTGAGCGATGAACTCTTTGATGAAATATTCCAATCCCTTCGCATCCCCTACGAGCCTGTTCGTTGGATGATCGATAAGCGCAGCGTCAAGGGCGACGTCATTGACAAGACGGCTCGAGTTCAAGAGCTCATCCACTCCTACCGCGTTCGTGGTCACCTCATGGCCGATACTGATCCACTTGAATTCAAGCAACGTTCACACCCTGATCTCGACATAGTTTCACATGGACTCACCCTTTGGGATCTTGATAGGGAAGTAGCTACCGGCGGTTTTGGCAGTTTGCCATATATGAAGTTGCGCCACATTCTTGGCTTGCTACGCGACTCCTACTGCCGCACGGTCGGAATCGAGTACATGCACATTCAAGATCCAGCCGAACGGAAGTGGATCCAGAACCGCATTGAAGTTGGCTTAACCAAGACCCCACGCGAGGAGCAATTGCGAATCCTCCGCAAACTTAATGCAGCGGAAGTTTTTGAAACATTCTTGCAAACTAAGTACGTCGGGCAAAAGCGCTTTTCACTCGAGGGTGGAGAAAGCGTTATCCCACTACTTGATGCCATTCTCTCTAGCGCGGCACACGCCAGCATTGAAGAAGTGTGTATTGGTATGCCGCACCGTGGCCGCCTTAATGTGCTCGCAAACATCGCCGGCAAGTCATATGGACAAATTTTCCGCGAGTTTGAAGGTAATTACGATCCGGTCTCCGTACAGGGATCCGGCGATGTGAAGTACCACTTAGGTACCCGCGGCACCTTTACTTCCGATACCGGTGAGACCACCGAAGTATATCTTGCAGCAAACCCATCGCACCTTGAAGCCGTTAACCCCGTTGTGGAAGGCGTAGTGCGCGCCAAGCAGGACCGTCTCAATAAAGGACAAGATGGCTTTACCGTCCTTCCGATTCTCGTCCACGGTGATGCCGCATTCGCCGGACAGGGCGTCGTTGCCGAGACTCTCAACCTCTCGCAATTACGTGGTTACCGCACAGGCGGCACCATCCACGTCATCATCAACAATCAAGTGGGCTTTACTACTGCGCCCGCTGCGTCGCGTTCATCGGTTTACTGCACCGATGTAGCCCGCATGGTGCAAGCTCCAATCTTCCATGTGAATGGTGATGATCCAGAAGCCTGCGTACGCGTAGCTCACTTGGCTTTCGAGTATCGCCAAAAATTCCGTAAAGATGTTGTCATTGACATGGTGTGCTACCGACGACGTGGCCACAACGAAGCCGATGAGCCAAGCTTCACACAACCACTCATGTACTCAATCATCGATGCAAAGCGGAGCACTCGAAAACTTTTCGCAGAGGCGCTAGTTGGTCGTGGAGATATCACTCTCGAAGAAGCGGAGAGCGCCTTACGCGATTACCAACAACTTCTTGAGACCGTCTTCGCCGAGACACACGAAGATCATGCTCCGGAGAAAGTCTTGCCGGCCGAGCCAGTAGTCCCACACCCATCACAGGTTCACACGTCTATTTCAGAGGAACTTGCCCGCGAAATCGGTAAGGCACTCGTCGCAGTTCCTGAAGGTTTCAACGTGCATCCTAAGTTGCTTCCACAGATTCAACGGCGACTTACCGCACTTGACGATGCCACTATCGATTGGGCCGTGGGCGAAGCGCTAGCCTTTGGTTCCCTGTTAAGCGCAGGACAGAATATTCGTCTAGCCGGGCAAGATTCAAGGCGAGGAACTTTCGGACAACGCCACTGCGTAGTGGTCGACAAAGAAGATGGCGGCGAGTGGACTCCACTCGCTGGGATGGAAAGAAGCAGCAAGTTCTTCGCCATCGACTCACTTCTGAGCGAATACGCTGCCCTAGGTTTTGAATATGGCTATAGCGTCGAGCAGAGTGAAGCTCTCGTATTGTGGGAGGCGCAATTTGGCGACTTCGCTGATGGCGCCCAAACAATCATCGATGAATTCATTTCTTCCTCTTTCCAAAAATGGGGACAACGTTCTTCACTCGTCATGCTCTTGCCGCACGGCTATGAAGGCCAGGGACCGGATCACTCCTCCGCACGCATTGAACGATTCTTGGCGCTCTGCGCAGAAGAGAACATGACCGTCGCCCAACCATCTTCACCTTCGTCCTACTTCCACCTGCTCCGTTGGCACGCAATGAATCCAGCTAAACGTCCAATGGTGGTCTTTACCCCTAAATCGATGCTCCGCCTGAAAGCTGCTTCCTCAGCACTTTCGGAATTTACCAACGGACATTTCCAACCAGTGATTGCTGACACGACAGTTTCCAATGCTAAGCGCGTGATCCTTTGCAGCGGCAAGGTCTACTACGACCTGATCGCAGAACGCACAAAGCGAACCGACTCCTCGACCGCAATCATTCGTGTTGAGCAGCTTTATCCGATGCCCGAAGCGGAAATCCAATCAGCACTTGCCGCACACCCCAACGCTGAAGTTCGATGGGTACAAGATGAGCCAGCAAACCAAGGAGCCTGGCCGTTCTACGGTCTGAACCTACCTTCGCGCATTGGCAAGTTGATCACGCCTATTTCGCGAGCTGCTTCGGCCAGCCCGGCAACCGGCGATCATCATCATCACGACGACGAACAAGTCGCATTGGTCCAAGCCGCTTTCGCAGATTAATCGTTTAGAAATTTATAAATCAAGAAGAAAACTTGATCACAACTTTGCCAAAGAGTTCTCCGTCGTTCATGCGAGCAAAGGCTTTGGGTGCGTCAGCAAAGTCATAAGTAGAGTCAATAACAGGTGCAATCTTCTTTGATTCCATCAGATCAAGCATTTCGCGAAACTCGGCAATCGAGCCCATCGTCGAACCTAAGACGCGCAGTTGCAAGAAGA
>Ga0114969_10000968_pt1 | contig 24350 bp, 21 predicted proteins | sample M_130807_MF_Meta_FD_87316 | JGI IMG/M metagenome (GOLD analysis project Ga0114969, IMG submission 87316) | Freshwater microbial communities from Lake Montjoie, Canada to study carbon cycling - M_130807_MF_MetaG | ecosystem: Environmental > Aquatic > Freshwater > Lake | place: Lake Montjoie...
AAATAACTGAACAATTTTATTTGGTAACTTATTCGAAGAATTATTGATATTAAAATAGCTACTTATTTCTTCTAGAATCGAATCTTCATCATTATCATTTAAAGCAATTACCTCAACATTATTTTTATTAGTTTTTATTGATTTAATATCATACAGTTTATTGGCAATTAATAATTCTCGACTATTTATTCTGGCATTTGTAAATTCTGCCTTGGTTAGTTTTAATGTTAAAAAAGAGTTAAGAGGATTTGAAAATTTAACTTGCATTTGATTAATAGCCCTCAATTGCTGGACCTCGCTACAAATTAGCCATCCAAAAGATTGCATTATAATTGCAACAACAAGAAATACAATGAGGAGCTTTTTCAGGGAATTTTTTTGTGATTTCAAAAATAGCGATTATTTTCTTGAATATTTCTTAGGATGAAAACTTTGTTAAATTATATAATATATTTTGTTCGTTTTTTTCCTATAAATAATGTCGGGCTATAAATTTCCTAAACTACGCTTTGGATTTAAGTTTTAAAGTGTATTTTAATCTATTAATAATGAGATCATTAATGATTGCTTTGAAATAATTACTATTTTCATCATTCTATAATAAATTCCCTATATGAAAAAATGTTTAAGCCTTATTATTTGCTGCTTGTTTGTATCTCATCAATTAGTTATTGCTCAAGTTGAAAGAGAATCAAAATCACAAAATAAATCAACCAATAGATCTTCAGAAGAAGGTGAAGCGGACGCTCAAGATAGAATGAAATGGGAGCGAGAGCGACTTGCGGATCCAGTTACCGGAAGAATACCATCGTTTATTCATGGAAAAGAAATGGCCTTTGCTGCTACATTACCTAATGATTTGAATTCTGCTTTTGGTAAATCATCAAGTTCTTTAAATTGGGATTTTAGAGGTCCATGGAATGTGGGCGGCCGAACCAGGGCATTTGCTATTGATGTTACGAATGAAAATATAATGCTTGCAGGTGGTGTGTCCGGAGGTATGTGGCGTAGTATTGATGGTGGTCAAACATGGGTACGAAGTTCATCTTTAAATACACATCCCGATGTAATTGCAATTGCTCAAGATAAACGAGTGGGTCATACCAATACTTGGTATTATTTATCTGGTGAAGCTTATGGAACATCTGCAAGTGGTGGAAGTGCTTTTTACCTTGGTAACGGAATGTATAAATCAATTGATGGTGGTTTAACATGGAATACATTACCATCAACTTCAAGTAATACACCACAAACTTTTGATAATATTTGGGATGTTGCATGGAACGTAGTTACTGATCCTTCAAATTCAGTTCAGGATGTTGTTTATGCAGCTACATATGGCGCAATATGGAAATCTGTAAATGGTGGAACCTCGTGGAGCGTTGTTATTGGAAACACAACTAATAATGCATATTACACTGATGTGGCAGTGAGTGCAACTGGGAAAGTTTATGCTAGCTTAAGTAATGATGGAACTGTTAATGGAATTTACCGATCTCCTGATGGAATAACTTATACAAATATTCTTCCAACAAATTATCCAATTAGTTTTAATCGACAAGTGATTGGCATAGATCCTAATAATGAGAATATTGTTTATTTCTTCGGACCAACTCCTGGTTCGGGAAGAGTTACCAATGATTTTTTAGGTGATACACTTTATAATAGTTTATGGAAATACGAATACTTAAGTGGAACAGGAGCGGGGTCAGGTGGAATATGGACTGACTTATCTCAAAATTTACCTGGAAATATTAATGTTTTTAATGGTTTAAATACCCAGGGTGGATATGATGCAGTTGTTAAAGTTAAGCCTGGTAATTCAAATGTTGTTTTTATTGGTGGTACAAATATTTATCGATCTACAACCGGCTTTAATGACTCATTAAATACAACAGTAATGGGAGGGTATGAAATTGGTGCTGCGTTACCTTTTGTAAATGAATATCCAGGTCATCATCCTGATCAACATGGTTTAACATTTTTACCTTCCAATCCAGATATTATGTTTTCTAATTGTGATGGAGGAATATCAAAAACATTAGATAATACAGCTTCCTCAGTTGTATGGAATGAATTAAATAATGGATATATTACTTCTCAATTTTATACGATTGCAATTGATCATAGCACCACAGATGACATCGTAATGGGTGGTTTGCAAGATAACGGTACATACTACACCAACAATACCAATTCAACCGCAAGTTGGATTCATTCTTTTGATGGGGATGGATCGTATTGTGCAATAAGTGACGGAGGAATAAATTATTATTTTTCGAAACAGCTTGGTAAAGTTGCGAAAACAACAGTTGATCCAAATGGAATTGTTACTGCTTATCAAAGAATCGATCCAATTGGGGCAACAGGTTATGATTTTATCAATCCATTTGTTTTAGATCCATTAGATAATAATATTATGTATATGCCTGCTGGGAATAAGATGTGGCGCAATGATAATTTGAGTGGAATTCCATTATCAAGTCAATGGGATAGTATTAGTACCAATTGGGTAACATTACCAGATACGCTGACGATTGTAAGCGAGCAAATTGTTGCAGTAGGAATATCTAAAGTACCAGCTCATCGACTTTATTATGGCACCAATAAGAAAAAATTATTTAAAGTTGACAATGCAAATGTAGGAAGTCCAAGTGCTGTTGCAATTACGTCAACAACCTTTCCAAACAATGGAAATATTAGTTGCATTGCTGTAGATCCCTCTAATGCTGATCACATTTTAGTAGTGTTTTCTAATTATAGCGTTTATAGTTTGTTTTATTCTACTAATGCAGGAACATCATGGATTAAAGTAGCAGGTAATTTAGAACAAATTGCTTCAGGCACAGGAACGGGTCCGTCATGTAGATGGGCTTCTATCATCCCTGTTAGTGATGGCACCGTATTTTTAGTTGGTACCTCAACAGGATTGTACGCAACTGACACACTTATCGCAAATTCAACTGCTTGGGTACAACAGGGAACCAGCACTATTGGAAGTAATATTGTTGACATGATCGATTACCGCACTACTGATGGATTAGTTGTAGTGGGTACTCATGGTAACGGTGTTTTCTCAACTCACATTACTAGCATAAATGATATTACTGCAATAAAAGACATTGATCCAAATTCTTTAAAGATGGAATTGTTTCCTAATCCTACCACTTCAAAACTTACAGTTACTTTAAGTAATTATTCGTCAATAAAGAATATAAAAATAACAATCGTTAATGAATTGGGTATGGTGATTAGTTCAATTCCTTCAACTAATATTATTGGAAATTCATTGCAAATCGATGTAAGTAATTTTCCAAATGGTGTTTACTACTTAAATGTAGAAGATAACAAGCATAACTTTGCAAAGGAGTTTGTGAAGATGTAGAAATGATTTACTCTTTTCTAATTAAGAAGTTTTACTTCTGATTCCTTAATAAATATACTAAAATAGCTGGTTCTTACGAACCAGCTATTTTTCTTTGCGGTGAGGGCGGGATTAGCTTCGCTGATCCCGTGAAGGGGGGGATGCAAAGCAAAACAGAACCGCTGGAGCTACGCTCATCGTCGATTTTTCTTTTTAAACTTTCGCAAGCAAGCTTGCTTCGTTTCAAAACAAAAAATGCCGGTACTACGTACCAGCATTTCCTTTTTTCCTTTGCGGTGAGGGCGGGATTCGAACCCGCGGTACAGTTACCCGTACGACAGTTTAGCAAACTGTTCCTTTCGGCCACTCAGGCACCTCACCTTTCAAGGTCGGCAAAAGTATAAAATCTTGCCATGCGAACAAACCATTATTTTAATTTTTGATGAATTGCCTTACTATCATCTTGAATTTTATATTTGTACAGATGCAATTGCTATATGTTACCAAATAGATCAATAAATAAATTATTTCCAATTCTAGCTGTGCTTTTCATGGCTTTTGGCTGTAATAGGTCTCCTAAAAAGGTGGAAACAAACCAAGATGGTTCTGGTATTTACCTCGCACTTGATTCTGCTTCAACACGTTTGCAAAATTGGTCGACTAAGATTGTCGCTATGGTTCATATTCTTGCCGATCCTGATAATCTCCATCCTTCTAATGGAACTTCTCAAACTCGAGCTGAAATTAGCCTTTATTTAAATGGTTCGCTACTTCGAACTGATTTACGAACTGCTGAAATTAAGCCTGCGTTGTGTACTTCGTTACCTGTTATTTCTACTGATCACCTAAGTTTGGTTTTTGAGTTACGTAATGGTCTAAAATGGGATGATGGAAGTCCATTAACAGCTAAAGACGTGTTATTTACTACCAAAGTTGCCAAGTGCCCTTTAACAGAAAACCCGAGCATTAGGCCTTATTTCGATTTAGTAAAGGAAATTTCCACGGACAATGTAAATCCTTATAAGTTTACTGTTTTCATGAAAAAAGCTTTTATTCAAGATTTAGGTATTTGGTGCGATTACCCAATTATTCAACGTGCTTTTTATGATTCTACTGATGTTTTATCGAAATATTCCTTTTCACAGTTTGACGACCCTAAGTTTAAAAGCGCTGAGCAATCAGATTTAGCTGCTTGGGCAAAGAAATTTAATGCGCCTGAAATGGGCTTCGAACCTAAATTAATAAGTGGAATAGGACCTTATAAATTGGAATCGTGGGAACCAGGTCAGTCGATTGTGATTATAAAAAAGTTTAATTATCAAAACACAAATAATTATTGGGAAGCAGCAATTCCAGCTAAAATCATTTTTAAAACAAATAGAGATGCCGTTTCTCAGAAATTGGAATTCATTAACCAAACGTATGACGGATCTGCGTACATGGGTGTTCGAACATTGTTAGACTTACAAAAAGATTCTACTTTTAATAAAAACTATCATTCAAAATTTATGGATACTTACGGCTATACTTACATTGCAATGAATATGAAGCCTGATGGTATTAAACGAAAAGCATTGCTTACTGATGTTAAAGTACGAAAAGCATTGGCACTAGCTTCACCAGTTGCTGATTTAATTAAAATAATTAATCGTGGCGTAAATAAAAGAGTAAATGGTCCAGTTTCATTATTGAAGAAATCATATAATAAAGATATTCCTTTAGTTCCATTTGATGTTAAATTGGCAAATAAATTACTCGGTGAAGCAGGTTGGTTTGATTCGGATAAGAATGGAATTCGTGATAAAAAAATTGATGGGAAATTAGTTCAACTTGAAATTGAATTGGCTTACTTAACTACCCAGGTGGAATGGAAGGAAATGTCGTTGATGATGGCTGAAGGAATGAGTAAAGCTGGTTTGAAAGTTAATCCAACGCCGTACGACTTTCCATTATGGTTAGAAAAAGCGAATACACGTGATTTTGATATGATTATTGGCTCATGGAATGCTAGTTCTGGGATCGAAGATTATGAGCAACTTTGGTCATCTAAAAGTTGGTCAACTGGCGGACCTAATTACACGGGTTTTGGAGATGCAAATTCAGATGCAATCATTGATAGTTTGAATGTTACTTTTAATGAGCAAACACGTTTCGACCTTGAACAAAGGATGCAGCAAAAAATTAGTGATGAGCAACCTTATATTTTTCTTTATCAATTAGTACGTAGATGTGTGGTGCATAAACGATTTTCAAATGCGGAGTTTTATGCTGAAAAACCTGGTGTTACGTATAATAATCTTCGTGTTTCAAATAGTCCTTTATTAAAAAACTCTGTGGATGCACAGTAATATTGGGATATGATACAATTACTGATAAAGCGAATAGGTGCATTGTTTTTTTCGCTTACAGTGATTATTATTATTGGTTTTTGGCTTACTAAATCAATGCCTGGTGATCCTGTTCAACGTATGCTTGGCAGGGCAAATCAGTCTGAACTTGGGCATTCAAATTTTAGTTCTCAAAAATATGACGAGCTTTATTATCAGTTAGGTTATCAATTACCAGATTTTTATTTAACATGGTCAAATCCATATATTCCAGATTCTTTTTATAGAGCTCCTCAGCAAAACAGAAGAAATCAACTTATAGCATTAAGTGCCTCTTGTGGAAATCCGTTAAATGTTTATTCATTTCGAAAAGTAGAAGAGCAATTGATGTATGAAATTGAAAATTCCAAAACAATTTCGAGTAATGATAAAATAGTACTTAGATTATTTGCCTACAAAATTCAAAATTTATTAAGTGCTGAAGAGATTTCAATTTTTATCAATAAAACAAAATGTTTTAATAATTTAAAAGATGAAAATATATGTTTAACATATCAAAAAGTAATTGAACAATTTCAAGTATTTAGTCATCATAAATCAAGCTGGAAAAAATGGATACCAGTAATTTCATTCCATAAGCAAAATCGTTTTCATAGTTGGTTATTGGGTGATAAATTTTCAGAAAATCCGGAGGCTAGAGAACTTAACAAAGGGGTTATAAATGGAGATTTGGGATATTCAACAGTTTCTCATCGTCCTGTATATATTATACTTAAAAAAGCATTCACCATTACCTTTATATTGTCGGCTATTTCGATTCTCGTATCTGTACTATTAGCTATTCCTACTGCAGTTTTTTTAACCTTGTATCGACATAAAAAAATTGTTAAATTAGCTCCTGGGGTTTTGTTATTTATCTATACGATTCCATCATTTTTTATAGGAACACTTTTACTTATGCTCTTTGCAAATCCAAGTGTTTTTAATTTTTTTCCTTCCTCCGGAGTAGCTCCAGCAGAAGGGTTTAATCCTATTTTTTCTGTTTTTCAAAAATTTATTTATGCAGTTCCCTATTATGTTTTACCAGTAATTACTTATGTGGTTGGTTCGTTTGCATTTTTTATTAAGTTAACACAGTCGTTATTAGAAGATCAATTAGGAAAAGATTATATTCGAACTGCACGGGCAAAGGGTGTTTCTGATAAAAGAATCATTGGTTTTCATTCTTTGCGAAATTGTTTAATACCGATCATAACAACTTCTACTACCGCATTTCCTGTAATGATTTCAGGTTCTATTGTTCTTGAAAATATTTTTTCAATTCAAGGTATGGGAACTGAAATGATAAGATCCTTACAAAATCAAGATTATCCAGTATTGATTGGTTTTTTCCTATTAATGGGTGTCGTTTCAATAATTATTTTTTTCTTATCCGATTTATTGAATTCTTTTGTTGATCCTCGAATTCGTATTGAAAAGAAGGAGGGATTAAATGTTTAACAGTTGGAAAGGCGCATGGAACGAAAGAACGTTTCGTTATGCAGTTAGATTTCTAATTATTATAGGTGTCATGGCCTTTTTATCGCCATTTATTGCCAATGAAAAACCCGTTTTTGTATATGGAAGTGATGGCATTCGATTTCCGGTCTTTGAAAATGCATCAATTGCTAGTTATAATTCAGAAACATCATTATATTGGAAGAATAATAAAACTGATTTTATATTGTATCCATTAGTTACCTGGAGTTCTGGTAGTAGCGACTATTTAAATGCTAACTACGTTGGTCCTTTTGACTCTCAAAAAATGGTAAATGTAAATGGTGTAGAATCAAAATTGCCATTACGATTTTATCATTGGCTAGGGACTGATTTACGTGGTTCTGATGTTTTATCGGGTATTATAAATGGAATAGGAATATCATTAAAAATCGGATTAATTTCGGCATTACTTGCATTACTCCTTGGTTTGATAATTGGTGGTGCTGCAGGTTTACTACAGAATAATGGATTGCAAATTACTATTGGCGTTTTTATTTCCATGTTGATTTTTACAATCGTTTTAATTCAGATGTATTCCTTACCTTATACTATTGAAGATTTTTCAAATTGGAATAAATTTTTAATTATTTCTTTATTGTTTATTTTATTATTTGTTATTGGAAAAAAACTATCTAAGTATAATTTATTTTCGAAAAAGATAAAAATACCAATCGACTCTATAGTTTCAAGGGTAATTGAAATATTTAATAGTTTTCCAAAGGTTGTTTTAATTTTAGTTTTTACTGCATTTTTTAAGTCTTCTATTTCATTATTAATATTTGTATTGGTATTTACAGGTTGGACTGATTTTGCGCGTTTAATAAGAGCTGAATTTTTGAAAATAAGTAAATATGATTTCATTGAAGCCGCCAAATTAACTGGAGCTAGTAATTTACGAATTTTGCTTCGACATATTTTGCCAAATGCTTTAGTACCCATCACCGTTACATTTGTTTATGCAATTGCTTCATTTATGCTTATAGAAGCTGGATTAAGTTTCTTAGGTGTTGGTGTTCCTCCAAATATTGTAACATGGGGTTCGTTATTGTCTGAAGGAAAAGAAAATTTTGATGCCTGGTGGCTTATATTATTTCCTGGATTAATACTTACTGTAACAATATCTTGTTTTTATTTAGTTGCTGAAGATTTACAAAAACAAAAAAATTGAATTTAGAGTTTCGAATTATTCTTAAAAAAGGAAGCTAACTATAAGTTAACTTCCTTTTAATGTTAGTTTTTTTTTAAAATTATTTAATTGAGAAAAGAATATTTGATATTTTTAGTTCAATACCTTTATCATCTTTTGCTGTTACTTCTTTTAAGAAAATGGTGTCTCCTGTTTTCATTGTGTCCATTGCTTTTCTAGCAAGAAATGGAATCCCCGCATTTCCGATTCCAAATTCCTGAGTTTGTAATGGATTCATTGAAATCAATGTGAATGAGAATTGTTGTAGTAAATAGGTCTTTTTATCATTTCCAATAACCTGTAATGGTGTAAAATCTGCCCACGCTAAGGCATCTACTAATGTAACTTTATTACTTATTTCTTTATCAACTGACAAATGGCACTTAACTAATACTGGTTTTGTTTTTGAAGTACTTTTTGTGGATGTAGTCGATTTTTGCTGAGCGTTAATGTTTAAAGTAGACATTGTAGCTACTATAGTGGCTATTAATAAAATACGGTTGAGTTTCATTTTTTTTATCATTGTTTTAACGAAAGTAGTTAAGCTTTTTGTTTTTAATCAACTTTTTCCAGTAAAAAGCGTAATAAATTCCACTTTATGGCCAACTTAATTGGTAACACTTACCGCATCTTGCAATTTAGGATAGGAATAAATCGAATTCACTTAATTCTACTTTAATGTTTTTAGGATTACACGCTTAGGAATTCACTTCTATTTCTATCATTGGTTTAAATGAAAATATTTATAAGGAAGACATAGAAAAAAGTCTTTTAGTTTTAAAAGATAAAAACATTAGTAAATCTTTCAAAACACATGAAATAATTCAAGTAATTAATTAATTTTTAAATAAAATGACTGGGGATTTTTCGAGAACTGAAATTAATGGTTAAAAAGTGCGGCCATTTTTAATGCTGTTATTCCCGCTTCTATACCCTTATTACCAAATTTGCCTCCCGCTCTTGCAAAAGCTTGTTCTTGATTTTCGGTTGTTAATACTCCGAAGATAAAGGGGCGACTAAACTTTACTGTAAGTTGAGTTAACCCTTGTGAAACAGCATGACAAATAAAGTCAAAATGTCGTGTTTCACCTTGTATAACACAACCAAGGCAAATTATAGCATTTAATGTTTCGTCCTTTGCTAAAAGCGCAGCCCCTGCAGTAAGTTCAAAGCTGCCAGGAACTTTTAGGGTAATTAGGTTTTCTTTTTTTACACCAGCTTTTAAAAGTGAATCATATACACCTTCTAAAAGTGCTTCTGTTATTTCATGATTCCATTCTGCTACAACAATGCCGAACCTGAAAGGTTCGGCATTGGGGATTTCTTCTGAATTATATGCTGAAAGTGATTGATGTGCTGTTGACATGAATTACTTTACATTTAGTGCTTCGGCACGACCGATGTATTTATCGATATCTCTTGCTTGAGAACTTGTAGGAAAATCTTTTTTAATTTGCTGGTAAATATCAAGAGCAGAAGAATAATTTTTTTTCTGTTCAAATACCATAGCACTTTTCATCAAAAACAATGGGCGCGTAAATTGGTTTTCATCCCAATCAGCTGCTTTTTTATAAAACTTTAATGCTTCATCCGTATTTCCTAGTTCAAGATTTGCTCCGGCTATACCACCTAAAGCAAGAGCTCCGGTAACATCATCTTCAGCGTCATAATTTTTTAGCGCTTCAATTGCTTTTTCGTATTGTCCACTTTTAAGAAGTGACATTCCTAGATAATATTGAGCAAGGTTTCCCGATGGAGAAGATCCATAATTATTTACTATTTCTTCAAACCCAGGATGGTTGCCATCACCTTTTAAGGATAGTTTAGTACTGTCTAATCCAAAATATCGCTCTGCAGCAAACATTTCTTTTTGAGCACCTTCTTCTTGAGGTTTTACAATGAAATTCGAATATGCAAAATAAGATAGAATTACAAGTAAGGCAGCGCCTCCTATAATACTTAAACTCTTTTTGTTATCACGAATGTAATCTTCTGCATTGTCGATGCGCTCGTTGATATCGATATCATCCTTTTTATCTGCTGACATATTGTATTTGTAATGATTTTATTAAGACGGGCAAAGATAATCGAAAATCCTATAGCGTAAAAGCATTTTTTGATTGGAAAATTAAGCTATTAACATGTTATTGTTGAATATATTATACACTTAAAGTGATTTTTAGTGCTGTTAACTCTGAAGCTTTATCAATCAAGAGATATACTTCTTCAAACTCTTTTTGACCACCATAATACGGATCTGGGACTTCTTTAGTTCCTTCAATTCCAGCATACTCAAGAAACAAATGAACTTTTTGTTGGTCCGATTTGGATCTTGCAAGGCTTAAAATATCCTTTTTATTCGAGTTGTCCATGGCAAAAATAACATCGAAATGTTCGAAATCTTCTATTGAAAATTTGCGGGCATGTTGTTTCGAGATATCAATTCCATGATTTAAAGCAACTGAAATGGAGCGATGATCGGGTGCTTGTCCAGCATGCATTCCAATTGTGCCAGCCGAATCAATTAATATATTTGGGATCAGCTTTACTAATTTCGATCTTAAAATCCCTTCTGCTAAAGGAGAACGGCAAATATTACCCAGACAAACCATTAGTATTTTCATTTACGATTTGGTGCTAAATAAAGATGTCTCGAATTATTACCCGAGACATCTTTGTAATATTATTGAATTATTTATCGAGATAAATTAATGCGCTTCTGCAAGTCAACAACTTGAGCTTTGAATTTTTTATCAGTATCCATCAAATTGTTTACTGTTCTACATGCGTGAAGTACAGTAGCATGATCCTTTCCGCCACAATGCATTCCGATGTTAGATAATGATGATTTAGTAAATTGTTTACTGAAATACATTGCTAATTGACGAGCTTGAACTACTTCACGTTTGCGTGTTTTTGATTTTAGTACTTCAAGAGCTAATTCAAAATAATCACAAACTACTTTTTGTATATAATCAATAGAGATTTCGTGAACAGTATTTTTTACAAATTTGTCAATCATCTGCTTGGCTAATTCAAGCGTGATTGGTTTTTTATTTAGGGAAGCCTGAGCGATAATTGAAATTAAGGCACCTTCTAGCTCACGAATATTATTTGTAATACTTAAAGCTATGTATTCAGTAATATCATTAGGCAATTCAATGCCATCGATATACATCTTCTTTTTAAGGATCGCGATTCTTGTTTCAAGATCAGGAATTTGTAGATCAGCAGATAAACCCCATTTGAAACGCGAAAGTAAGCGTTGCTCCATTCCTTGTAAATCTACGGGAGGTTTATCGCAGGTAAGGATAATTTGCTTGTTGTTCTGATGTAGGTGATTAAAGATTTGAAAAAATACATCTTGTGTTCTTTCTTTTCCCGCAAAGAACTGAATATCATCGATAATAAGCACATCCATCATTTGATAGAAATGAATAAAATCGTTTTGAGAATTATTTTTTACTGAATCAACGAATTGATGCATGAATTTATCGGAAGGAACATACAATACTGTTTTATTAGGAAAATTATTTTTGATTTCAATTCCTATAGCATGCACTAAGTGTGTCTTTCCTAATCCTGCTGCTCCATAAATCAAAAGAGGGTTAAATGATGTTCCGCCAGGTTTTTGCGCAACTGCATAGCCTGCAGAGCGTGCAAGACGATTACAATCACCTTCAATTAAGTTTTCAAATGAATAAAGAGACTTAAGTTGAGAATCAACATCAATTTTTTTCAAGCCCGGAATAATAAATGGGTTTCGAATTCCTCCGCTAATTTGCTGAGGCATAGGAATTGATGGATTTTTTAAACCATTATTACTTTTAGCTGGAATTTTAATAGTGTAAGCTTTAGTAGTTTGAGTAGCACTTTCCATTAAGATGCTATATTCAAGTCTGCCTTCTACTCCTAATTCATGTTTTATAGTTTTTCTAAGTAGTCCAATATAGTGTTCTTCAAGCCATTCGTAAACGAATTGACTTGGAACTTCAATAGTTAATGTGCTGTTATCTAGTTTAACAGGCTTAATTGGTTCGAACCAAGTTTTGAAATTCTGTGGATTCACGTTGTCGCGAATCAATTTTAGACAGTTTTCCCAAACTTGCTCACAAGTTTTATCATTTATTACGGGCTCTTTTTCCTTCTGCATACCTGTGGTTGAAATTTTATTAAAAGTTGAAGGTTTGTGGTTGTTTAATTGTTGTTACTGATATTTTTTATAAGGGGGCAAATATTGTTATTAAATAGTTAATAAAAAAATATTTTCAGCTTGACTTTGTAGAAATTTTTAATGTATAGAGTTTTTTCGAAACTTTCTTCGATTTTTTTTCGACGATGTAATCAATTCTGCCGAGCCTAATTCCAGCCCAGCCGGTTTGGGCAACCAAAGTTTCTTGTCCATCTGCATTTTTATAACTATGTGGGGTGTCAATAAATGTGTGAGTGTGGCCTCCTAAGATAATGTTAATATTTTTAGTGGACTGAGCAAGTTTAACATCTGAAACTTTTTCACTATCAGGATAATTAAAGCCTAGGTGAGATAAACAAATAATAATATCACAATTTTCTTCATGCTTTAAATGATTAGCAATTGTGTTTGCATTTTTTATAGGATCCAAATATTGTGTGTTGCCATATAATCTATCATCAACTAATCCTTGCAATTCAATTCCAATGCCAAAAACACCAATTCTTAAATTGCCTTTATTAAAAACTTTATATGTTAATATTTTTCCATTCAATATTGTATCACTAAAATTATAATTTGCATTTAAAAAAGAAAATTTTGCATGCGGCAATTGCTTAACAAATCCTTCCATGCCATTATCAAAGTCGTGATTTCCTAAAGTAGAAGCATCATATTGCATTGCACTCATTAATTTAAATTCTAATTCGCCGCCATACAAATTGAAGTAAGGAGTTCCTTGAAATATATCTCCGCTATCTAACAATAAAACATGTTCTTGTTGCTTACGAACTTCATTAATTATTTCTAATCTTCTTGCAACACCACCCATTCCTGGAAACTTTGGATCGTTTAACGGAAATGGATCTATTCTACTATGTGTATCATTAGTATGAAGTATTGTTAACTTCATTATTTCATCCGATGCAAATAATTCATTAGGCGCACCCGCAAAGGCCACCAATGCAGAAGCCTTGAGCATTTGTTCAATAAAGTCTCTTCTGTTAGTTGTTCCGAATGCGACCATCTAATTTAATGTTTAATGAATCCCCTTTTTTATTAAGCTCCTCAAGATAGTAAATCATTGCATCTCTAACCTTCAGATTTAAAGATTCTTTTTTTGCATTTTTTAAGAATGTTAAATTGTCTCCTCCATTTGCTAGGTAATCGGAGGTTAGTATTTTATATTTTTTACTACTTTCAAAACTGAAACCATTGATTTTAATGTCTATTGCTTTTTTATTTTCAATTTTCATTGTTATTCCTGATACGGGGCTTCCTCCATGATCAGCAATAAAATTTAATAATTGTAGCGCTTGTTCGCCACTTAAATTAACAATAACTAATTCATTTTCAAATGGCATTAACTCATAGATGTTGCGACGTGTAATTTCCCCCTTAGGTAATGATGTTCTTAGCCCTCCATTATTAAGAAAGGTAAAGTCCTGTGAATTAATGTTTAATTTTATAGAAGTTGATTTAGCGATATTACTGCAAGCATCGGCAGCAAAATCCCCCAATAGACCTTCTGGATTTCCCTTTATTAATGCTTGATTAGAATATGCAATCACTTGATTCATTGTAATATCGAGAGTGTCGCGATAGGGCTTAATTAATTTCCAAGCAGAAGAATCAATTTCTGAGTTAGATGAATCACTAAAAACATACTGCTTAGATTCAACACGTTGGATCGTGCTGATGCTTTTACAAGACAGTATAAATACAAGAAATAGGAGTAGAGCGTAACGCCCTTGTTGTATAATTAACACGAAAGATTTTGATTGCTATGCAAGTATAGTGAGGATTCATTATTTTTGTATATAAAAATAAAAAAATAAATATGGATTTTTTTTTGGCATCTTAGCACGAATTTAATATGTATCAATCAACCATTCAGCTTAGAGTTCGTTATTCGGAAACAGATCAGATGAGCTATGTTTATTATGGAAATTATGCTCAATATTTCGAAGTTGCTCGTGTAGAAGCACTACGTTCACTCGGAATTAGTTACCGTGAAATGGAAGAAGATGGAGTTCTACTTCCAGTAAGCGAGTATAAAATAAAATTTATTAAACCCGGTTTTTATGATGAATTACTAACTATAAAAACATCAATAATAAAGTTGCCATCCGTAAGAATAATTTTTCAGTATGAAACTTTTAATGAAAAAAATGAATTACTAAACACCGCTGAAACAATTTTAGTTTTTGTAAATCGTGAAACTATGAAACCTTGTGTTGCACCAATACATGTTTTGGAAAAATTAGCTAACTTTTTTTTATAGATCTACAATTCCTTCATCAATATTTGATATGCTTTTATCATAGAATCAATATCATCTTTATGAACTTTTTCATTTGGAGAATGTACAAAATCTTCAGGTGCTCCAATAAAACACCAATCAATAGGGTACGGTTGTTTTTGCAATTCGTTGCCATCACTTCCTCCCGAACTTTCAACTTCTAATTGATAATTAATTTTATGTTGATTTAATATTTCACAAATTCGATTTACGTAAACTCGTCTTGGTATTCCGGAATCTCTCATTGAAACAACAACTCCTTTACCATGAGTTACTCCTTCGGTTATCCAAGTAATATCGCAAATTAAAGTTTGTTTGATTTTAAAATTATCCCATAAATACTTTGCCAAAAAAGGGACTGTTCCACCTCCATGTTCTTCCCAACACGAGAAAACAATAACACCATTTTCTAAATTCTCTGCAAGCTTTAGTGCAGTATAAACTCCCAGTCGATTATCAAGATAGCATGTTTGTACAAATTGATTATCTTCTCTGAAATTCATTTTAAAACTTAATACGGTTCCTCTTTCAATTTCCCTAGATGCCTCATATGATAATTGATTTTCATCATCAACTTTAAGTATACATTCAATTGGTCCTTGTTTATCGGTGCCAACTAATTTGTATCCATCTATTGTGCGTGGTCCACCAATTTTAACAAGTTCATTATCGTATCGAACACTAAAACCAATATTATCGATATGTGCATATACTGCAGTTTTAGGTTTGCCAAAAACTAACATTATGCAATGTTGAAATTCATCTCCAAAAATTACTTGTGGCTGAAGTTTCCAATTTGTTTTTTCTTTCGAAATATATTCAAGTAAAAAATCTTGCATTAATTTTTCATCACCCGAAGTGGCTTGAATGCTACTAAGTTTTTTTAATAATTGCATATGTTAATATAGTATTTTCCAATTTGCATGAACAGCTAAATTAGAATGTTGTTTTAGTTTTTCAATAAATATCTGACTTCTGTTTTTTCTTAATTCAATTTTAATAACACATGGATTTTCATAACTCTGCGAAATTATATGTGTAGGTTCCGATTTTAAAAGCGAATGTACATCATTGGTGTATTCGTACGGAAAAGTAATTTCAATTCCTTCATTAATGGTTTTTGAAATTATCGATGCTTGTGCTAATGCATCTTGAGCTGCTCCTCTATAAGCGGCTATTAATCCAGGCACTCCTAGTAGTGATCCTCCAAAATAGCGGACAACAACTACTAATACATTAGTTAGCTGAAGGGATTGTATGGCTCCTAATATCGGTTTTCCCGCTGATCCAGAAGGTTCCCTGTCATCACTTGCTCGATATACACTTGGATCGTTTGTTAAACGAAATGCATAGCAATGATGATTCGCTTGTGAATGTTCTTTTTTTAATCTATTAACAATTGCTTTAATTTCCACTTCTGTTTTAACTGGATAGGCAAATCCTAAAAATTTACTTCCACGATCACGTAACTGACCTTCAGAGATATTTTCTATAGTTTTATAAGTATCGTCAAACAACATTATCTTGATAAAATAATAATTGCAATTAATGCAATTGCAATACTTGAAAGATTGTATTTTGTAGGCTTCTGCTTAAATACCAGAAATGCAGCTAATGCAGATAAGATCACTACCAACATGTTTACTAAAGCAAAAATTAAAGCACTTTCAGCATTTGGTTCTGCTAAACATCTTACTAGAAATAGTAATGAATAATAATTTATTACACCTAATAAAATTCCTGCCAAAATACTTTTCAATTCAAATTGTTTTTTATTTTTAATTTTATTGTAAATCATCGCAATAATTCCAAAAACACCAGCAAACCCAAACAGCATAGTATAATATAATTGTTCATTTTCTGGCTTAATAATGTACTGTTGGGATACTTTTATAAATGTATCAATAATTCCGCATCCTAAAAATAATAATAGAGGAAATATCCAAGCATTTTTATTTTTTATATTGGATTCCTCCGAATTAGTTGATTTTGAACTAAGATATAGTGCAGCAATTGCAAGTAAAATACCTAATACTCGAAGTAAAGTAATTTGATCGCCATAAAGATAAATGCCTGCTGTAATAGGTAAAACCATCGACATTTTGCTTGCTATAGAAGCTGCTGCAATTCCCGCCTTTTTTATGGTAAGTGCTGTTATATAAAATACTACAATAAATAGTAATCCAATTCCTAAAGCTGGAGGACCGGTGTATTGAATTTCGGATAAGGCAGTACAATTTTTATCAAAGTTTGAGAAAAAGGCAAATGCACTTGCAGTTAAATAATTAACAGTTAATCCCTGTAAATTTTGAATCTTCCATCTATGAAATAAATTTAAAATAACAAATAATAATGCTGAAAAAATAGCTGCAGCACTTAAATTTAATAGAAGTACTGCACTCATAAAGATAAAGGATTTTTAAAATAAGTCAAAATGTTATTATTTAATTTTTCAATTTTAGTTATTGTTGATTTTATGTATGGCGAATGAATTCCATCAACTAAAAGATTCTCACTTCTAAAAACTCTTGCCTCATCCCAAAAATTATTTTCAATAAAGGATTGCAACGTTTTTCTACCACCTTCAACTAAAATTGACTGAATTCCTAGATTGGCTAATTCATTTAATGCAAAATTGAGCGAATTGTTTTTATTGAAAATAAAATCAACGTTAGAATATTTTTTTGATTCAATATTACTTATAACTATAGTTTTTTGGGTACCATCAAAAATATTTAAATTAGCAGGTAAATTTCCCGTGTTGTCAAATATAATGCGTTTAGGATTTGGGCCATTCCAGTCTCTAACATTTAGGTAAGGATTATCAATTCTTGCTGTTTTTGATCCAACTAATATAGCACTTTCTTCACTTCTCCATTTGTGTGTAAACACTTTACTTAATTCATTGCTTATTTGAATTCGTTCATTTTCTTTACCAATAAATCCGTCTTTACTTTCTGCCCATTTTAAAATTATATATGGTCGTCTTTTTTCATGATAAGTTATAAATCGTTTGTTCAAACTTTTGCAATCATCTTCTAAAATTCCAGTTGTTACTTCAACTCCGGCTTCTTGTAATTTATTTATACCAGCTCCATTAACTTTTGAAAATGGATCTTGCATACCAATCACTACTTTTTTAATTCCGTTTCGAATTATTAAATCGGAACAAGGGGGTGTCTTTCCAAAATGAGCACATGGCTCAAGATTAACATAAAGTGTACTTTTTTCTATTAATGTTTTATCTTTTACTGAATCGATTGCATTCACTTCAGCATGCAGACCACCAAAATTTTGATGGAATCCTTCTCCTATAATTTCATCATTGTATACAATTACACTTCCAACTAAGGGATTAGGAGCTACAAATCCAATTCCTTTACTAGCTAGTTGAATACACCTTGACATAAAAAGTGTATGATTTTGTATATTTTTCATTAAGATTGCAAAAATACACGCTACATTGAATTAATCAGTATTATTCGAATAATATGAGTAAAAATATCATCTTTGCAATATGACGATCAGCGTTTTTACCAAGAGAAGTCGAGCTGTACTTAATACTTTGTACCCTCAACAAGAAGGGCTTACACTAATTCGACATCTTTTATTAGAACGCTTAGGTTACTCCGTTTCCTATATTATGATGAATCAGGAAGAAGAAATTAATTCTGATTTAGAAATTCAATTATTAGATGATGTGATGAGATTGAGAAATGCTGAACCATTACAATATATTTTAGGTTATGCTTGGTTTTCGGAGTTAAAGATTTCTGTTGATAAAAATGTTTTAATTCCACGTCCTGAAACAGAAGAATTAGTGCAATTTATTCTTTGTGAAAATTTTCCTTCTGATGCCCATTTACTTGATGTTTGTACTGGAAGTGGCTGTATAGCTCTTGCTATAAAACAAAGCTTCCCTAACTTTAATATTTCCGCATGTGATTTTTCTTTGGAAGCACTTCTGATGGCCCAAAAAAATGGTTCTGATCTTAATTTGGATATTACTTGGAATTGGGCTGACGTAGAAGAAAATCAATGGGGTAGTTTATCTGAAACTCAATATGATTTAGTGGTTAGTAACCCACCTTATATTTTAAAGTCAGAAGCTATTTCAATGCATAAAAATGTACTTAATCACGAACCCCATATTGCTCTTTTTGTTGAGGATAGCGACCCCTTAATTTTTTATAGAAGAATTGTGGGTTTTGCAATGAAAAATTTAAAGCCGAATGGTCAACTCTGGTTTGAAATTAATGAATCTCAAGGAGAAAACGTTGCAAATTTATTAGAGAACATGTTTTTTCAGGATGTTCGAATCTATCATGATTTATCAGGAAAAGATCGTTTTGTTTTTGGAAGAAGGAGATAATAAAATAAAAATTTAAAATTACGGATTACGAATTATTTTCAAGAATTTGCTCTGCGTGTTCTTTCGTTTTTACTTTATCGAATATTTGTTCTATGATTCCTTTTTCATTTATAACGAAGGTTTTACGTAGTATTCCCATATATTTTCTTCCGTACATGTTTTTCTCTCCCCAAGCACCATAGGCATCTAAAATTTTATGGTCTGTATCAGCAATTAAGCTAAATTTTAAACCATATTTGGTCGCAAATTTTAGGTGAGTTGATTCATCATCAGCGCTTACACCAACAATAACAAACCCCTTTTTTTGAAGTTTTGAAAGGTTGTCGTTTAAATTACAAGCCTCAGCAGTACAACCTGGGGTATCATCTTTTGGGTAAAAATAAAGGATTACTTTTTGATCTTTTAAGCTAGTAAGAGATACTAATTTTCCATTTTGATCTTTCCCTTTAAAAGCAGGAGCCTTATCGTTAATTGCTAATGATGTCATAATAAAGTTTTTATAAAAGTGAAGAACAAAATTACCCCAAATAAGTTTGTAAAACTTTATGTTACTTTTTAGAACGGTTGGCAAGTCTAATTTTTTACTTTTGCAATTCCAAAAAGCATTCGAATATGAACATCCATGAATACCAAGGCAAGCAAATTTTAAAGAGTTTCGGTGTTGCCATTCAAGAAGGTATTGTAGCAGATACTCCTGAATTAGCAGTAGAAGCTGCAAAGAAATTAACTGAACAAACTGGTACTCAGTGGTGGGTTGTAAAGGCTCAGATTCATGCTGGTGGTCGCGGTAAAGGCGGTGGTGTTAAAATTGCTAAGTCGTTAGATGACGTTAAGGAAAAGGCTTCTAATATTATCGGCATGAACCTTATAACACCTCAAACGGGTCCACAAGGGAAATTAGTAAGCAAGGTGCTTATTGCTCAGGATGTTTATTATCCTGGTCCAGCACCAACATCTGAGTTTTATATGAGTGTACTTTTAAATCGTCAAACTGGACGAAATATCATTATGTATTCTACCGAAGGTGGAATGGATATCGAAGAAGTTGCAGAAAAAACACCTCATCTTATTTTTAAAGAAGAAATTGATCCAAAAGTTGGATTACAAGGATTCCAAGCACGTAAAATAGCTTTCAATTTAGGATTAAGTGGAAATGCTTTTAAAGAAATGACAAAGTTTGTTGCATCTGTTTATAAGGCATACGATCAAACTGATTCTGCAATGTTTGAGATCAATCCTGTTCTTAAAACTTCTGATGATAAAATTATTGCGGTAGATGCAAAAGTTAGTTTAGATGAAAACGCTTTGTTCCGTCATCCAGATTATGCTGCAATGCGTGATAAGTCGGAAGAAGATCCAACCGAAGTTGAAGCTGGTGAGCATAACTTAAATTATGTAAAATTAGATGGTAATGTTGGTTGTATGGTGAATGGTGCTGGATTAGCAATGGCTACGATGGACATCATCAAACTTGCTGGTGGAGATCCTGCTAACTTCTTAGATGTTGGTGGTACTGCTGATGCAGCACGTGTTGAACAAGCATTCCGTATTATCTTAAAAGATCCAAACGTTAAAGCAATACTTGTAAATATTTTTGGTGGTATCGTTCGTTGTGATCGTGTTGCGCAAGGTATTGTTGATGCATACAAAAACATTGGAGAAATTCCTGTTCCAATTATTGTACGTTTACAAGGTACAAATGCAGATATCGCGAAAAAGTTAATCGATGAAAGTGGATTAAAAGTTTTCTCTGCAATTCAATTGAAAGAAGCTGCTGATTTGGTTCAACAAGTTATTTCAGGTAAATAAAATTTAATATTATTCTTAAAAGCTAAGACGAGAAATCTCTTCTGATAAAATTATCTATCCTTAATACAGCCATGCAAATTTACGATTACGAAAAGAATTTTTTAGGTATTACTGAATCTGAATTATGCGATTATGAAAAATCTAAATTTGTAATTCAATCCGCACCTTACGAGTATACTTCGTCATATAAATTAGGATCGGCTCGAGGTCCAGAAGCGATTTTAAAAGCATCTCATTTTGTAGAATTTTATGATGAAATGTTAGGTGTTGAAACGTATAAAAAAGTTGGAATAGCTACAGTTGAGCCGATGAATTTTCATGGTAAGGTTGATGGTGATGCTATTGATTATATTAAAAATGAAACTGATAAACATATTGAAGCAGGTAAATATGTTGTATCCTTTGGCGCTGAGCATACTGTTACTTTAGGTTTTGTAAAAGCACATAAAAAACATTATAAAGATTTATGTGTTTTGCAGATTGATGCACATGCAGATTTGCGTTTATCGTACCATGATAATATTTTCAGTCATGCTTCTGTTATGGCACGCGTTCACGAATTAGATGTCCCGCTTACGCAGATTGGCATTCGTGCGTTAAGTAGTCCTGAAGCAGCGTTAAGTTCATCATCTGATAAGATTCATACTTTTTACGCTCATAGTATTCGTAGCAATCCTAATTGGATGGATGATGCAATTAATACTTTATCGGAGAATGTTTATTTAACTATTGATGCAGATGGATTTGATCCTGCTATTATGCCAGCTGTAGGTACTGCAGAGCCTGGTGGTCTTTTTTGGGATGAAACAATGCAGTTTTTGCGCAAACTTACTCAGCGTAAAAATGTTGTCGGATTTGATATCGTTGAATGTGCTCCAATTGAAGGTTCTGTTTTAAGCGAATATAATCTTGCTAAATTGGCATATAGATTAATAGGTTTTGTAACTGAAAAATAGTTTTTGTATTATCTCATACAAAAAATAGTTTGTTTTGAGTTTTTATCGATTCTGGTGTTTTATTCTTAATAACTGAAGCTGTTTACCCTTTCAGATATGACTTAAAGCTACTATTTTTACATCGAAGGAAATTTTGAAATTCTCGAAACAAGATTCCCATTTAGCTTTAGATATCTTATGAAATTTACAAAAATACTTGTGGCCAATCGTGGTGAAATTGCACTACGAATCATGCGTTCTGCCCGTGAAATGGGTATTTCTACTGTTGCCGTTTTCTCAGTGGCCGACCGCAATGCTTTACATGTTCGTTATGCGGATGAAGCAATTTGTATCGGACCAGCACCGTCTAATCAAAGCTATTTATTGATCGATAAGATTATCGAAACTGCTAATAAAACTGGTGCTCAAGCTATACATCCTGGCTACGGGTTCCTTTCTGAAAATCCGAGTTTTGCAAGAGCAGTTCGTCAGGCTGGTTTAGTTTTAATTGGCCCTTCACCCGAAGCAATGGAAATGATGGGAAGTAAACTCGCTGCGAAAGCTGCTGCAAAAAAATACGATATCCCTCTTGTGCCAGGAACTGATTACGCTATTTCCGATATCAATGTTGCTAAGAAAGTTGCCAAAGAAATAGGATTCCCAATTTTAATTAAAGCTTCTGCAGGAGGCGGCGGAAAAGGCATGCGTGTAGTTGAATCTGAAGATCAATTCGAGGAAAATTTAAATCGTGCAGTTAGTGAAGCTACTTCAGCTTTTGGTGATGGCTCCGTTTTTATTGAACGCTTTGTAACTTCTCCACGACATATTGAAATTCAGGTTTTAGGCGATACGCATGGAAATATAGTTTACCTATTTGAGAGAGAATGCTCTATTCAACGTCGTCACCAAAAAGTGGTGGAAGAGGCGCCAAGTTCAATTCTTACTTCTAAAATTCGTGAGGAGATGGGGCGTTGCGCAGTACAAGTTGCAAAAGCTTGTGATTATGTGGGTGCAGGAACTGTTGAATTTCTTCTTGATGAGAAAATGAATTTTTATTTTTTAGAGATGAATACTCGTTTGCAGGTGGAGCATCCGGTAACAGAGATGATCACAGGAATAGATTTGGTTAAGGAGCAGATACGAATTGCAGAAGGAAGTACGTTATCCTTCAAGCAAGAAGATTTAAAAATTAACGGACATGCAATGGAAGTAAGAGTTTATGCAGAAGATCCTTCAAATAATTTCCTTCCTGATATTGGTAAACTTACGCGTTATGTACGTCCACAAGGGCCAGGTGTTCGTGTTGATGACGGATTTGAAGAGGGTATGGATATTCCAATTTATTATGATCCAATGATTGCTAAGCTGATAACGTGGGGAAAAGATAGAGAAGAATCTATTCAACGAATGATAAGAGCTATTGATGAATATACAATTGTTGGTTGTAAAACTACATTACCATTTTGTCAATATGTGATGAAACATGAAGCGTTTACAAGTGGTGAATTCGATACGAATTTTGTAAAACATTATTTTACTCCTGAAAAATTAAATCAACCAAGCTCTAAAGAAGAGGAATCAATTGCTGTTGTTATTGCTAACTTATTACAGCAGGAGGGAAAGGAACAAAAAACGAATATTAAAGAACAAGCAAATAATGTTTCATTGTGGAAAGTTAACCGGTTGTAGTTTGGAATTTATTATTGACTTGAATGTGGAATACTAAACAGCATCATGAAAATTATTAAATTCTTTTTTGCTATAATTTTATTGGTCTTGCCATCATTTTTAAAGGCTCAAATTTTAATGCCCGATGGACGATATAAAGTACTTTCTAATATCGTAAATGGCGACACTATTCCGCTTATTTACATGGCTCCAGTAGAAATTATTGCTACGCTATCGCCAGAAGTAGCTGCAAAAGTTCAAGCGTATTTAAAGTTAAGACGAGATGTTTTAAAAGCGTATCCATACGCTCGATTAGCCGCCTCTCAATTAAAATACATTAATGATAGTATCGCCAAAATTCCTGATGAGAAATCTCGTAAACGCTTTATAAAACAAACAGAGAAAGATTTAAAAAGGGACTTTGAACGAGATTTAAAATTACTAACAGTTACTCAAGGGAGATTGTTAATCAAATTAATAGATCGAGAAACAGGAAATACATCTTATGCACTTGTAAAAGAACTTCGAGGCTCATTACAAGCATTTTTCTGGCAAGGATTAGCTCGATTATTTGGGTCTAATTTAAAAACTGAATACGAATCTAAAGGCGAAGATGTAGCAATAGAATCAATCGTTAAACAAATTGAATGTGGCCAATT
>Ga0114969_10000971_pt1 | contig 24337 bp, 23 predicted proteins | sample M_130807_MF_Meta_FD_87316 | JGI IMG/M metagenome (GOLD analysis project Ga0114969, IMG submission 87316) | Freshwater microbial communities from Lake Montjoie, Canada to study carbon cycling - M_130807_MF_MetaG | ecosystem: Environmental > Aquatic > Freshwater > Lake | place: Lake Montjoie...
AAAGCGACGACAAAAAAGATTGAGCTCAGCCTGCGCACTCGCGCCATGCGGTATCTGGTGCGACGTGAGCACAGTCGCGCCGAACTTCACAAAAAACTTATACCCAAGGCCTCCCCAGAAGACAACATAGATGGCCTATTGGATGATTTGGTAGCACGTGGATGGTTATCAGATTCCCGCATGGTAGAACATATTGTTCACATACGTCGCAATCGCTTTGGTGTTCAGCGCATCACACACGAACTTCGCCAAAAAGGTATAGCCGAGCACTTGATAAGTGAGGTACTGCCCCAGATGCAAAATTCCGAACTGGAAGCGGCTCGCGATATTTGGAGCAGGCGATTTGGTATCCACCCAGAAAATATAAAAGAAAAAGCTAAGCAGGCACGCTTTTTACAGTCTCGGGGATTTATGTTGGATGTAATCTCTAAGGTGCTGCGAGGCGGGGAAGATGGTGAATAAACATCACAACCAAGTAAACGCTACCTGTTGTGGTGGCGGAGAGGGTGGGATTCGAACCCACGGTACGGAAACCCGCACAACAGATTTCGAGTCTGTCGCATTCGACCACTCTGCCACCTCTCCATAGAGTTTAATTTTACCATCTCCAAAGCATAAAAATAGGCAGAATATTCTATGCTCCAGTCAATCCAGTCATCAACCTCAAGACGTGCGGGTGTATGGTCTTCTGTGTTTACATCACTAAGCATCATTGGTCTCGTGAGCTGCTCGCCTAGCGAGCCGCCAAAAAAACCATGGCAAGAAGAGCTGACAGTCATCGTCATACCATCTGAAAATCGTATCGATGCTGAATTTTCAATACAGCTCAGCACGCTTTTCGCAGAACACCTACATTCAAAAGTGAAATTTTTAACGCTCCCCCCCAATAGGGTTATGCAATCCATTGCCACAAACAAAGCCCACTTTGCGGCATCTGAGCTGCGCAGCAACGAGGGTGCCGGTATACGTTTTGGCCCATCGTATCAAACTGTAATCGAGCAGGCGGTATGTCGTGGCAAGCCATTGCGCCACATGACAGAGCTTCTGGGGAAAAATATTGCTATCATTGATGGCTCTACGCAAGAAGCCGCCTTGCGCGAAGCACGTAAAAAATTTCCAGGGTTGCACTGGCGCACACGGGCAAACCAATCCCCCGCTCAATTATTAAAGGAGGTAGCAGAGGGCAAGCTGGAGTGCACTATCGTCAACGAAGAGCAGCTTGCATTGTCACGCAACTACTACCCGGACCTAAGCTCCACCCTCAATATCTCTACGCCTTCTAATTTGGCATGGGCATTTTCGCCAAATACGGATACCGAGTTAATTCTAGAAGCGAATAAATTCTTTACCATCATTCAGAAAAATGGGAAGTTACATCGTCTACTGGATAGCTACTACGGACACAGCAAGCAATTAGGCTCTGGCGACGCCATTGAATTCATAACAAAAATGCATACTGTACTACCGCATTTTAGAGGTATGTTTGAAGAGGCTGCCACCCTCACTAGAATGAAGTGGCAGTTACTCGCCGCTCTCGCCTACCAGGAATCCCATTGGAACCCACTCGCCACATCTTCTACCAACGTGCGCGGCATGATGATGTTGACCGAAGACACCGCCGATCGCATGAGCGTGACCAATCGACTCGATCCCCATCAAAGCATTATTGGTGGCGCAAAATATTTATTATTACTAAAAGATCAGCTACCTTTACGCATCAAAGAGCCTGATCGTACATGGCTGGCTCTGGCAGCCTACAATCAAGGGTACGGGCATCTGGAGGACGCACGCATCTTGGCAAAGCAGCAGGGTTACAATCCAGACAAATGGATAGACTTAAAACAGGTTCTGCCACTACTAACGCAGCCCGCATATTTCGAACAGACGAAATATGGCTATGCTCGTGGTGGTGAGGCTGTATTCTTGGTGGAGATAGTACGCAAACACTATGAACTGCTAACCAGCCTGGCCGTGGGTGACGTGCCCAGATCAATCCAACCCGTCAATAATTATAAGATTCCAAAAAAGAGTGGGGGGTAGGCGAATTTCTTGCTTACCAAGAAAACTTAATGGACATAACTTTCACGTACTCTCCATTAAATTTGGTTAACCCTGATTCAAGTTCAGCGCGCCAAGCATAGAAAATCTCAGGGAAATCAGGGCCCCTAACAAGTGCCTGCAGCGCAGCAAAATCGGCGGCACTCTTGTTTAAGATCCGCTTTAAACTCAAGATAATTCTATAGAAATCTGCACATCTCGCTGAAAAATCCTTAAAGCGTAAATCACCCGCCAAATAAACAAGGATGGGGCTCTCCTCCTCAAAGAACTCATCATTCACTCGCTTAAAGTCATCCATTAGACTCATGATATTTTTTTCAGAAATCTCTCGATCCGTCTCGCTTAGTATTTTTTCAGGTTTTGGAAAAATACTTTTCAAGAGTGTTGCCAGTTTTTGACAATTTTCTTGTAGCTCAGCCGATAGCTCTCTGCGATGCGCAAGAACATCGCCCCTAGGCTCAATAGAGCGATCTAAAATGGCGCCTAACGTTGAAATTCCAAAAATTTCCATACTTATCTCCTTGTACTTTAAAAGACAACATCTGCGCACCCAGGCAGATATCTATTAATATAAATCAATGCATCGATTTTCACGCATTGGACACCAATGTACAACAAACAAAACTTGCGCTTTTATTGAGTATAGCTTCTCCAGGGTAGCGAACGTAGCGCATTGCAAAAAATAATTTTATTCGCGGTCACACAACGTAAGGCTCTCGCGTTCACAAAAACCACTCGATCTGACATTCGCTTTGTATCAAAACTACACCGCCGAGATATATTCCAGGTTACCCATGTACGGCCTTAGTACCTCTGGCACAAAGATGCGTCCATCTTTTTGCTGATAATTTTCAAGAATGGCAACCAGCGTACGCCCCACAGCAAGGCCGGAACCATTGACCGTATGCATCAGCTCTGGCTTTCCCTGATCGTTACGAAAGCGTGCATGCATGCGTCTCGCCTGGAAGGCTTCAAAATTAGAACAGGAGGATATCTCGCGATATGCATCCTGGGCCGGAAGCCACACCTCGATGTCATAAGTCATCGCTGCCGAAAATCCCATATCTCCCGTGCACAGTTGCACTACCCTGTACGGCAAGGCCAATTTTTGTAGGATAACTTCGGCATGCCCCAACAATTGCTCCAGGGCTTCATGAGACCCTTCTGGATGCACAATCTGCACCAACTCCACCTTATCAAATTGATGCTGACGAATCATGCCACGTGTATCACGCCCATAAGAGCCAGCCTCGCTTCGAAAGCATGGCGTATGCGCCATCAACTTTAACGGCAACTGATCCAGCGGGGTTATGCTGTCGCGCACGATATTTGTTAATGGGACTTCTGCCGTCGGAATTAAATACAGGGCTTGCTCATCTCCCTCGTCAAGCTGACGTGGCACACGGAATAAATCATCCTCAAATTTTGGCAGCTGCCCAGTGCCACGCATAGAATCCGCGTTGACTAGATATGGCACGTACACCTCAATGTAGCCATGCTGCTCAGCATGCACGTCGAGCATGAACTGCGCCAAGGCCCTATGCAGGCGTGCCAGCGGGCCTTTTAGCAAAGAAAAACGTGCACCACTAATCTTGGTGGCAGTCTCAAAATCGAGTCCACCAAGACCCTCTCCGACGCTGACGTGATCCCTGATCTCGAAATCAAATTTTTTTGGCGACCCCACACGACGCACTTCGATATTGTCGCTTTCTGATTTTCCTATGGGCACCCTGCCATCGGGAAGATTGGGAATAGTCAGAAGAAAGGCCTGAAAATCATTCTGGATACAATCAAGCTGCATCTCAAGCCCCTTGAGCTCGTCACCCAGGCCGGCCACCTCCATCATAATTACCGACACATCCTCACCTTTGGCCTTGCTTACGCCAATCTGCTTGGAGATACTGTTACGTTTAGACTGCAGCTCTTGTGTGTTAGTTTGAATGGTCTTACGCATGCCCTCCAACTGCTCAAACCGACCCACATCCAATAGGTAGCCGCGGGTAGCCAGGCGCGTCGCGATACCCGCCAAATCATTGCGCAATACTTGTATATCCAACATACCTATCTCCAGTACAAGGCGGCCATATTCCCAATATAGCCATGGCGGCTGCAATTATTTTTTATGTTTACTTGTCGCGGCATCTAGCTCACGCAAACGAGCCATCTTTTCAAAAATTTGCTCCTCCAGGCCCCTCTTGGTGGGCTGATAAAAATGCACCTCCGGCATGCCATCCGGAAAATAATTCTCCCCCGCCGCATAGCCCTCTTCCTCGTTGTGTGCGTAACGATAACCCTTACCATAATCAAGCTTCTGCATAAGCTTAGTGGGTGCGTTACGCAAATGCAGTGGCACCGGGCGTGATTGATCTTGTGCAATCAAATCACGAGCGGCATTATACGCGACATAGCCCGCGTTCGACTTGGCGGCAGCTGCCATATAAAGCACTGCCTGTGCCAGTGCCAGCTCACCCTCTGGTGAGCCCAACTGTTCGTAAGTCTGGGCGGCATTCAGTGTCAGCTGAATCGCACGCGGATCGGCCAAGCCGATATCTTCCCACGCCATTCGCACAATGCGTCGCGCCAAATAACGCGGGTCCATGCCCCCGTCTAGCATACGCATCATCCAATACAGTGCAGCATCTGGATTGGATCCGCGGACTGATTTATGTAGGGCGGAGATCTGATCGTAGAAGGCCTCACCATTTTTATCAAAACGACGCACACCCTGCACCAGGGTGGCATCCAGTAGGGTTGCATCAATGCGTTTGGCTGAACCGCCCTGAACAGCGGCCTCCAGTTGCTCCAAAACGTTTAGCAGCCGTCTGGCATCGCCATCCGCATGGCTAACAATTCTCTCCTGCACGCCGTCCTCAAATTCAACGCCCACAAAGATCAGTTTCTTCGTACGCTCTAGCAGCTGACCTAGCTCAGTCACTGATAGACTTTTAAGTGTGTATACCTGGACGCGTGAAAGCAAGGCATTGATTACCTCAAATGAAGGATTCTCTGTGGTCGCACCTACAAAGGTAATCAGGCCCTGCTCAACGAATGGGAGGAACGTGTCTTGCTGAGATTTATTAAAACGATGCACCTCATCCACAAACAGCATGGTATGGCGTCCACTTTGCTGCAGCACGTGCTGCGCTTGAGCAATGGCATCACGAATATCCTTTACCCCAGACAGTATGGCTGACAGCGACACGAATTCAGCGTCAAACGCTGAAGCCATCAGCCTAGCCAGTGTCGTTTTTCCAACTCCAGGTGGCCCCCACAGAATCATGGAATGGGGTCTTCCAGAATCAAAGGCCAAGCGCAATGGCCTTCCCGGCCCAAGCAAATGAGACTGTCCAATAACGTCATCGACATTCTTTGGGCGCAATCGATCTGCCAACGGTGCCGCTGGCATAGGGGAGTCAAACAAATTATCGCTAGCAAAAGACATACTGTACTTACCGCAGCAAAGGTTGACTCTCAGGATTAGCGCAGGTAGCGAAGGGCTTACTCACCTAGTACGTCCACTCCCTTTGGCAGTACAAACTTAAATAAGTGAGCCGGCAGCTGTGGATTGCGCTGCAACTTCGAGAACCGAAGTACGGTGGTATGCCCAAATGCGTCCCTTAATTCCATGACGATCAACTCAGACTGGGAATTGAATGCCATGAGCACCTGATCAAAGCCAGAATCCTGCTTGCGTGGCAATGCCTGCAGCCAATCTAGGCCCTCCCTTACTTCACGATCGCTCAACTCAAAGTCACGCTCGATTTCATTTCTACCGGACAGTAACGCTGCCGGGCTACTGCCAAGTGCGGTATCTATTTTTTTTACTACAACCTGATTCAACTCGACGTCATACAGCCAGAACCTCTGGCCGTCCCCCACAATTATTTGTTCGAAAGGTTTTCGATAGACCCAGCGAAACTTTCCAGGGCGCACGAACTGCATGGTGCCAGAGGCCAGTTGGATACGCTTCCCACTTTTATCCTTAACCTCCTGAACAAAATTAGCTTGTGCTGATTGCGTGGACGCAATGAAATCTTTTAATTTATCCGTGGCACCGGCTTGCGCAAGGGAGGGCAAGAAGAAAAGCCACAACACAAAAAACTTACGCATATATAATTTCTCCCTGCACGAGCCCTTATTTATAGGAGGCGCCGTGGACCACGGTTAACCTATCACTCCGGTCTCGCGGGCGCGATAACTTCACGATTACCGTTTCCCTGCATCGGTGTCACGACTCCGGCGCGCTCCATCTGTTCCACCAAACGGGCGGCACGATTGTAGCCAATTCGTAAGTGGCGCTGCACTAAGGAGATGGAGGCGCGACGTGACTTCACCACAATCTCCACCGCCTGATCGTAAAGCGCATCGGCCTCTGCGCTTGCGCCACTTTCGGAATCACCGTCCGTTGCAAGCTCGTCCGCGGAGGTCAGTACGCCCTCGATGTACTGCGGTGCACCCTGCATCTTGAGGTACTCAACAACACGGTGTACCTCCTGATCTGAAACAAATGCGCCGTGGACCCTCTGCGGGTAGCCAGCCCCAGGGGGTAGATAGAGCATATCTCCCTGACCGAGCAGTGCCTCTGCACCCATTTGGTCTAGGATGGTGCGCGAGTCGATCTTACTGGATACTTGAAATGCCACACGCGTTGGTACATTGGCCTTGATGAGTCCAGTAATGACATCCACCGAAGGGCGTTGCGTCGCCAGTACCAGATGGATACCGGATGCCCGTGCCTTCTGGGCCAAGCGTGCGATCAATACCTCAACCTTCTTACCCACCACCATCATCAGATCAGCCAGCTCATCTATAAATACCACAATAAACGGCAGCTCATCTGCCGCCTCTGGGTGATCAGGAGTTAACGTGAATGGATTGGTCAGTGGGCTGCCGGCCTTGATGGCGTCACGCACCTTCTGATTGTAGCCAGCAATATTACGCACGCCCATCGACGACATCAGGCGATAACGCTTGTCCATCTCCTTCACACACCAATTCAGCACAGACGCGGCTTGGCGCATGTCGGTCACTACGGGAGCTAGCAGGTGCGGTATGCCCTCATACACCGACAGCTCGAGCATCTTCGGGTCCACCAGTAGTAGCCGCACCTGTTGTGGCGTGGCCTTGTAAAGTAGGCTCAAAATCATGGCGTTAATCGCCACCGACTTACCAGAGCCAGTGGTCCCGGCGACCAGGACGTGTGGCATCTTTCCCAGATCGGCAACCACCGGCTTGCCCGAGATGTCTTTCCCCATCGCCATGGTGAGCGAGGAATGCATGTCGGCGTAGTCTTGAGAGCTTAGAATTTCTGACAACCTCACCATCTGCCTATTCGGATTGGGCAACTCTAGTGCCATGTAGGACTTGCCCGGGATAGTTTCCACCACCCGCAGGCTCACCACCGACAGCGCTCGTGCCAAATCCCTCACCAGGCTTGTGATCTGACTGCCCTTTACGCCTACCGCAGGATCAATCTCGTAGCGCGTAACAACTGGTCCCGGGTAGGCTGCTACTACCTTAACGTCCACACCAAAATCTTGTAGCTTCCGTTCGATGAGGCGCGAGGTAAACTCCAGCGTGTCAGCAGACAGCACCTCCACCTCATGTGTCGGCTGGTCAAGTAAGTGCAATTGCGGCAGCAGTGAGTCCGGCATGTCCGAGAACAGCGGCACCTGCTTTTCTTCTAGCACTCTTGCGGACTGCTTTACCTCGATCAGCGACTGCTCGATGTATATCGGCATGTGACTTTCCACGCGCCTCTTTTCCTCTTCGACCACGACCTGACGCTCATTGAGCGCCTGCGCGCCGATACGCCTATCCTGCCAGGTCAGCCAAACATTTTTTGTCCAGCGGCAAAAGGTCTCGAGGGTGACGCCAAGGCGGTCGATGAATCGCAGCCACGACAGGCCACTAAACAGACTAAATCCGATAGCCATGAGCACCAGCAGCAGCATGGTGGCACCAGTAAACCCTAGTAGGTGCGCCAACCCATCGCCTAAGACCGTGCCTAACATGCCGCCCGGTACGTATGGTAAGGTAGCCCTCAAAGTGTGAAGTCGCAAGGCCTCCAACGAACTACTGGCAACTAACAACAGGACGAAGCCAAGCAAGGCTATCCACAGAGCGCGGCGATCGAACAGGCTGTTCTGGGCTATACCACGATAGCCAATCCATACCTTTTGCGACAGGAGTACCGCCCACCACCAGGCAGAGAAGCCGAACACGTAAAGCAGAATGTCCGCCGACCAGGCGCCCACAATTCCACCCGCGTTGTGTGGCACAACATTGCTGGCACTGTGTGACCAGGCAGGGTCGTTTCGATCGTACCCGTACAGGACGAGGATCAGATAGATTGCTGCGGCGCCCAATAAAATCAAGCGTGACTCACGCAGCAACGCAGCCAGCCTAACCGCTAACAGGGAAGTCTCTTTGGGCTTGTTTTTTAGTGATGCCATGGTGCGGTCATACTCCATTACTCCCAAGTCACGGACTCACGATAAATCGACTTCAAAGCTCATCAGGGTCCGTCAACTTCGGACTGAATTGTTATGCCTGACCAAGCAACTCGAGCTCGAGCTTTGGTGCAGAACTCTTCGCATCTGGCAAAATCTGCCAGGGCACAACGCCGATCAGTGGTGCGTTCAGGCGTTTCTTCAGCGCCACGACACTGGCTTGCGCTGCGAGCATATCAGGCTCAAGCACGTTCGCCACCCAACCTGCACATTTTAATCCACATGCCTCAATCGCGCTTGTCGTAAGTAACGCATGGTTCAGGCAACCCAGTCGGATACCCACCACCAGAATTACGGGCAGGCCCAGCTCCATCGCAAGGTCGGGGATGCCCTGGCTGTCATTTAACGGCACCGCAAAGCCTCCAATGCCCTCCACTATTACCACATCTGCTCGCAATGCCAGCGCACGGTAGGCTGTCACAATGCTTGCGAGCTCAATGTGTACGCCCGCGTTCTGGGCGGCGATGTGTGGCGCGATCGGGTCCAGTAGGCCGTAGGTATTAATTTGATCGTAGTCAGCCGGCACGTTACTGGCTGCCTGCAGTTGTTTTACGTCATGGTTCTGGCCATCTTTATCGCAGCCGGATGCTACCGGCTTCATGCCAACCACTCGTCGCCCTTGTTGGGCAAAGGCATACAACAAGGCGCATCCGATGAGCGTCTTGCCGACGCCGGTATCGGTTCCGGTCACAAAGAAGCTCATCGCCACTCCTTGACGTCTAGATCGATCGTACGCACCTGGCTCAGCATAAAATTAGTTGGTGCTCAGCATCTGATCGAGCCGCAGCCTGAGCCTCTGGCCTATCGTGCGCCACTGCGCAGCATACCGTAGGGGGATCTCGTATCTCAGGTAGAGGGCTGCCGCTTTGTTGGGCCCGGAGATGCCTGGGGGTATCGCTGGGCGGTAGGGTGCCTCGACGATACACACCGGGATGTCATTGCGAGGCAGTCCACCGTCTACGCATCGGATGCGCACCAGCTCGTCCGTAGGGTGATCGTCGCTCATAAACACATCTGCCTTGGTGGTTGGGTCGTAGTAGTGCAGCATCTCGGGTAGCCCCGGTAGGTCAGGCTTTCGCTGCAGCCCCTCAAAAAAATACTTAAAGTAGTCTTCCCACGACCTGCCTGGGGCAATGGAGGCGTGCAGACTTTGCCCCCATGTCAACCCCTCAAGCTGGGATGCGCTCTGGCCTCCTATCGGGGAGACGTCGGGCAGCATGGCGTCAACCTTAATCTGACCAACGGTCAATCTTTTCTTTCCATCGATCTGACCCAGCGGCACGCCACTCCAGCCACGCAATTGGGTGTTGTACGCTCCAAAGTTATGTGTCAGCGGCACGTCAAAGTTTACGCCACCCACGCTCGCCTTAATGTTGACCTTGTCGGCCTCTGCCAGGCTGACAAACCTCCCTTGGGCACGAACAGCTCGCTCGCTGATCTCCCCCCGGTACAGAACAGTTTCCGCCCACATTGGCAACCTTGACCACGTCACCGTGACCAGCACGGCAACCAGCAGGCCTCCCCATACCAAAGGATTTTTGCCGCGCATCCTTGCAAATTTTGCAGCGAGAAGGCCGAGAAAAATAAACGCCAGCACGATGGGTAGTAGCCCAATTTTTATCGTCATAATCTCACTCGATACGGGGCACAGGCAAAGGGTGCCCGCCACCCGCACACGATACACCACAAAGTAGTCGCCACGCCTAGACGACGATAATATGTGTCATAGCTCACAGTTTAAATGGTGTCTGGATGACCTGCGCACCGCTCGCCAAGACCCTAGGCTTCAGCTTCCACGCATGCCCGTAGATCACCTCAAAGGTAGCGGGTAGCTTGCCACCCTCCCTGAATCGCTCGTAACCCTCGTGTAGTGCGCGCCATGCGTTCTTGCCCATCATGCCCTGCCCACGCCCGGCGGTAACGTTGTGTGCACCTATGCCGCGCAAGTCTTGCATCACCGACTTCATGTCGTCGTAAGTGAGCGTAATGGTCTCCATGTCCATCACTGGGGCAGCAAATCCACCCCCCTTAAGCATGTCACCGATATCGTGCATGTCGGCAAATCGATTAACGTGCCTATGCTCGTCCACGCCATGGAAGGCACTGCGCAACTCTTTTAGCGTGTCCGGACCAAAGGTGCTAAACATCACGAGGCCGTCCACGTTCAGCACTCGATATAGCTCAGCAAACGTAGCGGGGAGATCGTTGCACCACTGCAGCGTCAGGTTTGACCACGCCATATCCACGCTGCCACCCACTAACGGTAAAGCTTCGACATCGGCACATATGTGGCTACACTTACCGCCACCAAATAATTTACGCCACCAGCTCGACTTGCTACGCGACACCCTGAGCATATTGATTGCCATGTCGAGTGCCAGCACCTGTGCCCGGGGGTAGCGCTGCATGAGCTGTCGTGCACCCCAGCCCGTGCCGCTACCGAAGTCCAACACGGACGCCGGCTCCTGCCTAATGTAATCCAGCCTCTCCAGCATGCGGCCACAGACCTCGCGTTGCAACACCGCGATCGCATCGTACCCACTTGCGGCACGATTAAATGCTCGTCGCACATGACGCTTATCAACTAAAAAATCATTCATTCAAAAACACGTCCAATCGTTTTGCAAAAATATCTGGGTGGGATAGGAACGGCGCGTGCGGAGCGCCCATTATTTTAAGCAACTGCGCATTGGGTAGTCCGTGTGCAAGGTAGTCTGACGCCGCACACGGGGTCAGGGCATCGCGCTCGCCCGAAACAACCAGAGCGTGCTGGTCGATCTTCGACAGCACTGGGCGCAGGTCTGTGTCACGCAGTATGTCCAAACCAGACTGCAGCGCCACTAAGCTTGGCTCATCACGGCTAGCCAAGACGGCGCGCAAGCTCACCAGCAGGTCACGTTCGTCTGCACTGCCGTGCACCTGCAGTGCGGCGAATCGTTTTAGTGTCGCCCTTCTATCTTTTAGCAAGGAGGCCGAGAACTCTTGCAGCACACTTGTCGCCATCGCACACTGCCAATCACTACGCTGCACAAAGCTAGGGGTGGTGGAGACCAGCACGAGTTTGCTGACTTGGCTAGGTGCAAGCAATGCCCAGTGCAGCGCAATCTGCCCACCAAGCGACCACCCGCATAGCGCCACCTGCTCGTCATGGTGCTCGGCGTACCAGTGTTCAGATAGCTGTCGCGCCAGGCCATCCAAACTGTACGACGTGTCGCCAGGGCTAGCACCGCACCCCGGTAGATCAACGCAATGCACACGGAAGCCTTGAGCAAGGCGTACTGCAACGCCGTCCCATATCCCGCCGTGCACGCCCCAGCCGTGAATCATTAGCAACGGCGCGCCGGCGCCCCGACTTTCAATGTGCAAGCTCATGAAGGGCAGAAACTAATTTCGCCACGTCCTGTTCATCATGCGCCGCCGACAGCGAGATTCGTAGCCGAGCCGTTCCCTGCGGCACGGTCGGCGGACGAATAGCTGGCACCGAGATTCCGCGTGCGTACAACGCCCGACTCAAAGCCATCGCGGCGTCATTGTCCCCCACCAGCAGCGGCTGAATTGGTGTGTCGGACCGCATCAGTGGCCACGGCAAACCGTCGAGCCCAGAGCGTAACTGCGCGACCAATTCGCGTAGTCGTGTGCGTCGCCACTCCTCATCTTGCAGCACACTAAGGCCTGCTAACAGCGCGCAGGTTAGCGCGGGTGAGGTGGCGGTCGTATAGGTGTAGCTGCGTGCGCTCTGGAGTAGCGTATCAATGACCACCCTCTCCGCCGCAACAAAGGCGCCGGAGACCCCCGCCGCCTTACCTAGGGTCGCCATATAAATAATGCGTGGCGAATCTAGGCAAAATAACCCACCGCCCCGGGGTGAGTTGGGCGCCCCGTTGGCAGGCGCGGGCTCGTGGTCACACGTGGGTAGCGCTTTCCCCGATGGGTCACCGCCGTGGAACAGCGAGCCTCGACCCTGCCTGCCTAGCACGCCAAATCCGTGCGCGTCGTCCACCAGCAGCCAGGCGTCGTGTTGCTCGCACAGTAGTAGTATCTCCGACAGGGGCGCCAAGTCACCGTCCATGCTAAACACCGCGTCCGTGATCACAAGCTTTCGGCCTTCGCCTGCCTGCCCTAGAAGTTGCCCCAGGTGTGTCGCGTCGTTGTGCCGGTAGCGTTGCACGCGGGCACGAGAGAGGATCATGGCGTCATTGAGCGACGCGTGATTTAAGTGATCGGCAAACACTCTGTCGCCCCGACCAACGAGCGCCTGCACAGCCCCGAGGTTGGCTAGGTAGCCGGAGGAAAAAAGGAGCGTCGCTGGTTTGCCGGTGAATGTTGCGAGCGCCAGCTCCATCTCGTCATGCACACTGAAGTGGCCGCTGACCAGGTGGGAGGCGCCGGCGCCCAGGCCGAAGCGCTCCAAACCAGTCCGCAGGGCATCGAGTAGCTTTGGGTGATTGGCTAGGCCCAGATAGTCATTGCTTGCAAAGGACAGTATCGACTGGCCATCCACCTGAACGTGAACACCTTGCGCGCCCTGTAGTGCACGACGCCCACGCGAGAGGCCCTGAGCTGCGCGGGCACCGAGCTCATCCTGTAGCACCTTAAACGGCACGGGGGTCCTTTATCGTAGGCGACGCAGTGTTGGTCACCAGAAATCCGATCGACACAAGAATAACACCAGCTTCAACTGAGCCGAATCTGATGTGCGTCCCGCTCAAAAAAGCACACCCTACGCCCCCGCTATGGCGGGACGCATCCCTAACTTTTCAAGCAGTGCGCGATCGCGCTCCACCTCTGGATTGTCGGTGGTCAGCAGTCGGTCGCCGTAAAACATCGAGTTAGCGCCCGCCAGAAAACACAGGGCCTGCACCGCCTCGCTCATTTGCTGTCGGCCGGCAGAGAGTCTCACCCGCGCCAAGGGCATGGTGATGCGTGCCGCTGCGATGGTGCGCACAAAATCAAGTGGGTCCATTTCCTCACTGCCTGCCAGCGGCGTGCCCTCGACCTGCACCAACATATTAATGGGCACGCTCTCCGGATAGGGGTCAAGATTGGCCAATTGCGAAATTAGGCCGGCGCGTTGACTGGCGCCCTCCCCCATGCCAACGATGCCACCACAGCACACACTCAGATCGGCATCTCGAATGCGCTTTAGGGTGTCCAGCCTGTCTTGGTAGTCACGTGTGGTAATGACCTGGTCGTAAAACTCAGGCGCGGTATCTAGGTTGTGGTTGTAGTAGTCCAAGCCTGCCGCCTTAAGCTGCTCGGCCTGGCCGTCTTTTAGCATGCCCAAGGTGGCGCAAGTTTCCAGACCCATCGCCTTAACCTCGCGCACCATCTCTAGTACCGGCTCCAGGTCTCGTTGCTTTGGTCCACGCCAGGCCGCGCCCATACAGAAGCGAGTTGCGCCGGCCGCCTTGGCCACACGAGCGGCCTCCAGCACCTCGCCAATCCCCATCAGCTCCTGACTCTTCACGCTGGTGTCGTAACGTGCCGCTTGCGGGCAGTAGCCACAGTCCTCTGGGCAGCCCCCTGTCTTGATGGACAGCAGCGCAGACAGCTGCACCGCGTTCGCATCGAAGTGCTCACGGTGTACCTGCTGTGCGCGATAGATTAGGTCGGCGAACGGCAACTGAAGTAGTGCCTCGACCTGGGCGACACTCCAGCGCTCAGCCTTATCGGAGGGTGTGGCAGGCGTAGGTGGCCTGGGGTTTTTGGTGAACTGTACGGTGTGAATCGTCATGGCATGTGGTCTGATCAATTACAATGATTCAGCATCATCCGTGAAAGGGTATGACCTTGTCAATTTTGAATCATTATTTTATGAACATCTGGACGCAAAGCCCGACAGGCAAACCTCGCAGGCGGTCTGTGCGTCACCAATGGGGCGGCTCAGATAGTGTTTAACGTCATCCTCTTCCAACCTGAAATTCCGCCAAACACCGGGAACATCATCCGTCTGTGTGCCAACACCGGGGCGAGACTGCATCTCATCCAGCCGCTCGGGTTCGCGCTGGACGACAAGCAGCTGCGACGTGCCGGACTGGACTACCACGAGTACGCCAACCTACATGTGCACCCCGACCTGTCCGCCTGCCTGCTGACCCTGCCGGACGTGCGTCTATTTGCGTACACCACAAAAGGCGCGCGGTCCTACCACGAGGTACGTTATCAGGCTGGGGACGCCATGCTGTTTGGACCAGAGACACGTGGGTTGCCCACCGACGTCCTCGCATCCTTGCCACCAGAACAATGCCTGCGCGTGCCCATGCTGCCAGACAATCGTAGCCTCAACCTATCTAACACGGTGGCGGTGGTGGTGTTCGAGGGATGGCGCCAGTGCGGCTTTGTGGGTGGGGCGTAGATCGGCTAACTAAACTCTGAGCTGGGCGCACGGCTGAGCAGTGCCTCGACCGCGCTCGCGGCGGGCACCTGCTCGTACAGCACCCGGTAGACTGCCGCACAGATCGGCATCTCTATATCCAGACGTTGGGCCAAGTGGTGAACCTCTCTTACGGTGTGCACCCCCTCAGCCACATGACCCAATTGACTCAGGATGTCCGGCAGTGTCTGTTGCTGTGCCAGCAAGATGCCCACCCGTCGGTTACGTGACAAGTCGCCCGTGCACGTCAAGATCAGGTCGCCGGCACCCGACAGCCCGCTCAGCGTTTCCGCACGCGCGCCCATCTTCAGTCCCAGCCTCGTCATTTCAGCCAACCCGCGTGTGATCAGGGCCGCGCGTGCATTGTGTCCGTAGCCCATACCCTCGGCGATGCCCGCGGCAATCGCCAGCACATTCTTGACCGCCCCGCCCACCTCCACGCCCAAGAGGTCGGTGCTGGAATAGATGCGCAAAGACGGGTGGTGTAAGGAGTGTGCTAGCTGCTTAGCGAACTGTCCGTCCGTCGACGCCAAGATCATCGCCGTAGGAAGACCTTGCGCCACCTCCAGAGCAAAGCTTGGTCCGGACAGCACACCGCATGGAAAATTTTTCGGCAGGGTCTCCGCCGCCACCTGATGCGGGAGCTTCCCGGTGCCCGCCTCGAAGCCCTTGCACGCCCAAACTATTGGGGTGGGTGCGGTGGTCGCTGCCGCAATCTGCTGCAGGGTGCTGCGCAGGGCGACGATGGGCACGGCAATCAACATCAGTTCCGTGTTGACCATCGCAACAGGTAAGTCAGCGGTCAAGCTAATACCCTGCGGCAGGGCAACTTCCGGTAGGTAGCGCTGATTGTATCGAGTGGCCAGCATCTCCTTGATGTGCGCCTCGTCGGAGGCCCATAGGGTGACGGCGTGGTGCGCGGACAGGTTAACGGCGAGCGCGCTACCCCATGCACCCGCACCCAGTATCGTGATGTTCATCGTGTCATGGCCAGGGCGGCGGTCAGGGCGAGCGTGGTGGGCAGTCTCATGCTTAGCGCTTAGTGCCGAGTGGCTGTTTCGGTCTCTGTTTTTTTCTGCTGCATTTGCTGCTGGTAAAGCACCTCAAAGTTAATTGGGTTGAGCAGTACGGGGGCGAACCCGGCGTGGATTGCCATGCTGGACACCACCTCCCGAAGGTACGGGTACAAGATGTTGGGGCAGACGATGCCCAGCACCGACTCTAGTTCCTCTGGTGGTAGATTGCGTATCTTAAAAATACCGGCTTGCTTGGCCTCTATCAAGAACATCACCCTGCCGTTTGTCGGCAGCTTCGCAGTCACCGTAGCGGTCACGACCACCTCGAACAGGCCCTCCTCCATGGGGGTGCTTTGGGTGTTCAGTTGCATCTCAAGCGTCGGATTTTCGCGCTCCAAAAAGATGCTCGGTGCATTGGGGCTCTCTAGCGACAAGTCTTTCACGTACAGCTTCTCGATGTTGAATAGGGGTTGCTGTTCGGTTGTCGCTGCTTCACTCATTGCCTTGTCCCTCACCTTGATATTGACCATCCAATAGTTGACTCAACTCACCGCTACGCTCCAGCATCACCAAGTTATCATAGGTACCAACCAGTCGTGTGCCGATGTAGATCTGCGGCACGGTCCTGCCGCGCGTGGCCGTCAGCATTTGCGAGAGCAACTCCGGCTGCAGATCTACACGCATTTTTTCGATTTCCGTTACACCCCTGGCCCGCAGCAAGCGTTCGGCCAGCACGCAGTAGGGGCACACCGCGGTGCAGTACATCGACACCTTCTGCATCGCTACGTGACCAACGGCAGCTCGGCCTTCCGCCAGGCTAGCACGCCCCCCGCCAAACTACACGACGACTCAAACCCGTGCTTGCCTAGTAACGCGCACGCCGCGGCAGAACCTTGGTTGCTACTACTCATCACCACGATCGGATTGGCGCGAAATGGTTCCAGCTCGGCAATGCGTCCATTCAAGTTCCCGAGTGGGATGTGCTTCGCATTTAAGACGTGTCCAGCATGAAACTCTGCCGCCTCACGCACATCCAAGACCAGCGCGTCCTTATAGTTAATCAGCTGCACCGCGGCGGCAGTCGTGATCTCCTTGATCCCGCGCACGCTGTTACCCACGAGCGACCACACCAGCATCAGGCCACTACTCGCCGCCGCCAAAGCTATCCAGATATTATCTTGTATGAACTGCACGCTGCCGCTCCTCGTATTTTTGGAGGGCAAATTTTAGCAGAGCGGAGAAGTTCTCGGGGCTTTTCTGCGCCAGCACACCCAGCGCCTCATGTGCCACCCTAAAGCCATTCGGGTACGACCAAATCGCACGCTCCACTTGCAATTGTGCGGCAACCTGCTCGCCAGATAGCGCTAGCAGCCACGCCTCCCGGTACGCCACCAGTCCGATCGGCAGGAAGTGCGCGACCCTCTCGTTTAGGGCGCGCTTTTCGGCGAGAGCTTCTGTGCTCACCTCGATCTTTCCGCTCGCCAGTAGGTCAAAGTAAGCCCGCAACGGGAACTGCGCACGCGCCACCGGTATCCGCTCAGGCACCACGAGGTGGTGATCTCCGCCCGTCGCCTGTCTCGATCGCATCATGGCCTCCAGGCTACGATAACTATTCGACATTTGCGCTAGGGACAACGCACCGAGCAGCAACGCCAGTCCCAAAAAATAGCGCCAGAGGGGGTGGGGCTTTGGACGAAAGGTGGTGGCGTCGAGCGCGCCCAAGGCGAAGCTTGCCAGCCCGATGAAGTAGGCATACCACAGCGAGTACTCTAGCAGGCTGTGTATTCCCAGCACGCCCAGCAGTGCGCAGCCCCACCAGTGGTACACGGTTCGAGGCGCACGGCCGCACTGTATAAGCCACGCCCCCAGCGTGCCCAGCAGAACCAGCAGGCCGGCCAACCCCATCTCGGCGGCAACCTGGACGATCAGCGAGTGTGCGTTGTTGTACAGTCCCGTAATGTCTGTGTTTTGCAGTACGGGCACGAGCTTGAAGTGTTCCCACGCAAACTGGCCGAAGCCCACACCCACGAGAGGGGACTGACTGAACATTCGCCATCCCTCTTGCCATAGGTACCACCGAATACTGACGCCGTCTCCTTCACTAAAGAGGCGCTGCATTGCGGTCACACTGCCGGCCGGCGCCTCCAGCCAGGGGATCTGCACCACAGCATGCATCAGGCCAAAGCACAGGAGCAGGAGCAGGCCGTACCACAGTAGGGGCTGGCAGGACCTATCGCGGCGCTGCCACAGCCAGGCCATCCCCGTTAGGTACAGCAAATACAACCAGGCACTTCGTGAGCCGCTCAGCACCAGAACGAAAAGTAGTGGTGCGGTCAGTAACGCAATGTACTGCACACGTAGCAGTCGACGCACGTGCAGCAAGCCCAAGGAGATTAGACCCAGCGTGACGTAGCTGGCGAAGTGATTGGGCTGGGCGAGGTTGCCATAGACGGCTGCGGAAACCTTAAGCGTGACTACGGCATCCAGCAGGGTGTGCCAGCGGTAGTGCTGCAGCACACCCGCCAGGGCGCTTAGCTCGGCCCCCACCAAGAGGAAAACGGCCAGCGTCGTCACCAACACTGGCAGCCCGAACTCCTCGCGCAGGCACCGGCCGAGCATCATCAAAAGCGCCGCCCACAGCAGGTACAGTCCGAGTAAAAAAATATGGTCGGCGTAGCTCGTCGTGCCAAGCAAAAGCTGTAGCACGCCAACAGCCAAGAGCCCAGCTGGCAGGATCACGACGCGCGGAACTTTGGGGTGCTGCCAGTGGCGCCTGGCCAGCAGTATGGGCATGGCGCATAGCCCTAAAACACCGGCAATCCACTCCTGGTGGAAGGTGGTCAGCGGGTAGGCGTGGTACCAATATAAAAACGGCACCACCCACATCAGTCCGACAAGCGTCAGGCTGACCTGGGCGGTACTAGGGGAACGCATTTCCCATGAATCAGATGGCATGACGAATGGCTGGCAGGGGTTAGGTTGATGTGGCACGATCACGGCGCCGGGAGGCACGCCGAACTCTTTTCGGGTGGATCATCCCACGCCCGGCGACCCAGAAATCAGATAAAATGATGTCGCTCACAACGAAGCGCTTACCACCACTTAAATGTCTTCAAATTCCAGTATGAAAATCACTCCCGTCCTCCTCCTCATCTTAGATGGCTTCGGCTACAGCGAGGTGACCGATTATAATGCTATCGCCCACGCACGCAAGCCCAACTGGGACAGGCTGTGGCGCGACTACCCGCACACGCTGATCCACACCTCCGAGTCCTCGGTGGGGCTGCCCCATGGTCAGATGGGCAACTCGGAGGTTGGCCATCTTAATATTGGCGCGGGTCGCCTGGTGCACCAAGAGCTCTCGCGAGTGGACCTAGCAATTCAGGACAAAAGCTTTAACAGCAACCCAGCGTTCCTGCATGCCATAGAGCAGGCCAAGCAGCACGATAGCGCGCTGCACATCATGGGGCTCCTGTCGTCCGGCGGGGTTCACAGTCACGAAGATCATATCCACGCCATGCTGGAAATGGCGGCGCACGCCGGGCTCACCAAGATATTCATCCACGCCTTTCTCGACGGTCGTGACACGCCCCCCAGAAGTGCCGCGCAGTCACTGCAGCGCCTACAAAAAAAGTGTGTCGCCCTGTCTGCTGGGCGCATCGTCTCCGTCGTGGGTCGCTACTTTGCGATGGACCGAGACAACCGATGGGAGCGCGTACAGGAGGCCTACGACCTGATCACCCAAGCCAAGGCCGCGTTCCACGCACCGGACGCAGAGGCAGCATTGCGGCAGGCCTACGCACGCGGCGAGAACGACGAGTTCGTCAAGGCGACCGTCATCACCTCGCCCGCCGAGCCGCCGGTCACCCTCGAAGATCAGGACGTCGTGGTGTTCATGAACTACCGTGCCGACCGCGCACGCCAACTCACGCACGCGCTGACCGACAAAACATTTAGTGGCTTCACCCGCGCGCGCGTCCCCGCGCTGGCCGCTGTCGTCACACTGAGCAGCTACGGCGACGACCTTCCCCTTCCGTCGGCGTTCATGCCAACGACCATTCACAACTGCTTCGGCGAGTACCTCTCCAACCTGGGGATGAAGCAGCTGCGCATTGCGGAGACAGAAAAGTACGCACACGTCACCTACTTCCTGAACGGCGGCAAGGAGCTCCCCTATCCGGGCGAGGATCGCATCCTGGTGCCGTCGCCCAAGGTGGCGACCTACGATCTACAGCCGGAGATGAACGCCTTCGAGCTCACCGACAAGCTGGAGGCGGCAATCCGGCAGGAGCAGTACCAGGCCATCATCTGCAACTACGCGAACGGCGACATGGTGGGCCACAGTGGCATCATGGAGGCGGCGGTCAAGGCGATCGAGGCGCTGGACACATGCATCGGGCGGGTGGTTAGCACCATGCTGGAGTGCGGTGGCGAGGTGCTCATCACCGCAGACCACGGCAACGCCGAGCAGATGCTCGACCCCAAGACGGGGCAGCCACACACCGCACACACCCTCAACCCGGTACCGCTGCTGTACGTTGGCCGTCGGGCTAACATCACTGACGGCGGCTCCCTCCAGGATGTGGTTCCAACATTGCTCACCATGATGGGCCTGCCACAGCCGTCAGAGATGACGGGGCGGTCGCTTATCTCGATCCAGTGACCGTCCTCACCCGTCACACACTCCTGCTGTGCGCGTGCCTCGTGGCATGCACGAACGCCGCCCACTCCTCACAGGAGGGGGAGCTAGAGAATCTGCGCAAGCACATCAACGAGCTGCAGAAAGAGGTCAAGAAGACCAGCGAATCTAAGTCCGACGCCATGGACCAGCTGCGTGACTCGGAACAGGCCATCAGCAACGGCAAGCGCAAGCTGGCTACGCTGTCGACGCAACACCACACCGCAAACCTCGCGCTACGCAAGCTCCAACAGCAGGCACTACAGTTAGAGCGCGACATGGGGAGCCAGCAGGCCATGCTCGGCAAGCTACTCTATCAGCAGTACCTGGGCGGCAAGCAGGAGTACTTTAAGCTACTCTTGAGCAACCACGACCCCAACCAGGTCGCGCGCGAGATGCGCTACTACGAGTACATAGCGCGCAGCCGCGGGGCCTGGCTCAAAACGCTACGCGTGAGCCTGACACAGCTAAATGAGGTCGTGCAGCAGGCACGCCAGCAGAGCGAGGCAATCGAGGCGCTGCAGACCGAAGAGGTTGCCCAGCAAAAGACATTAGAGCGGGATCGGCTCGCACGCCAGCGCGTCATCAGCCAGTTCGCCCAGCAGCTCAAGCAGCAGCGCCAAGAGATTGGCCGCCTCCAGCACGATGAGAACCGGCTGTCCCAGCTGGTCAGCAAGCTCTCCTTACTCCTGAGTCGACCCCGTGGCAAGGGCGTGTTTAACAACGACAAGCTGCCCGACAACCGCTTCGACGGGAAGTCATTCGAGCAGCTCCGTGGCAAGCTCACGCTGCCGGTCATTGGCGAGGTGGCCAACAAGTACGGCAGCGCGCGCCCCAACAGTACCGTCCTGTGGCGTGGGTTGATGCTGCGTGCGGCCAACGGCCAGGCGGTCAAGTCCGTGGCCGCCGGGCGGGTGGTGTTTTCGGACTGGCTGCGTGGCTTCGGCAACCTATTAATCATAGATCACGGCAACGGCTACATGAGCCTGTACGGCAACAACGAGACGCTGTACAAGCAGGTGGGCGAGGTCCTGCGTGGGGGAGACACCGTAGCAGCAGTGGGTAACAGCGGTGGAAACGAGGATTCCGGTGTATACTTTGAGCTACGCCACAGGGGTGAGCCACTGGACCCCCTAAAGTGGATAGCCCGATAAATTTTACCCGTCCGGCGACTTAAACTTTAGTACAACAACTTTAAAAGGTCAGACATGCGCAGTCGTATTGAAAAAATTGGATTAATCGGCCTGGGACTGGTCGCGGGCGTGCTAGCCAGCCTGCAATTTTCTGCCAGCGCTGGCAAGGATGGCGCAGAACAGCCCCTGCCGATCGAAGAGCTCCGAGCTTTCTCGGAGGTATTCGGTCGCATCAAGAGCGACTACGTGGAGCCCGTCACCGACAAGAAGTTAATCACCGAGGCCATCACCGGCATGCTGACCGGTCTCGATCCGCACTCCGTCTACCTAGACGCCGAGGGCTTTAAGGAATTACAGATCGGCACGCAGGGTGAGTTCGGTGGTCTCGGCATCGAGGTGGGGATGGAGGACGGGCTGGTCAAGGTCATATCGCCCATCGAGGACACCCCTGCCTACCATGCCGGCATGAAGAGCGGCGACCTTATTATTAAGATAGACGACACCATGATCAAGGGTCTTACCCTTAACGATGCAGTCAAGCGCATGCGTGGTAAGCCGGGCAGCAAGCTCACCCTCACGGTCGTGCGCAAGGACGCACCCAAGCCGCTGATCTTTACGCTAACGCGTGCCGTCATCAAGGTCCAGAGCGTGAAGTCTAAGCTGGTCGAGCCTGGCTACGCGTTCATTCGCATCACCCAGTTTCAAGAGCACACTGGCGAGAATCTCGCCACGGCAATTAACACCCTATTCAAGGCGGGCGAGGAGCCCATCAAGGGCCTGATACTAGACCTGCGCAACGATCCGGGTGGGCTGCTCAATAGCTCGGTGGCGACATCGGCCGCCTTCTTGCCCAAGGACACCCTGGTGGTGTACACCGAGGGACGGAACAAGGATGCCAAGATGCGCCTGAGCGCCTCCCCCGGTGACTACCTACACAGCAACGAGAAGGACTACCTCAGGAACCTTCCCGCGGCGGCCAAGACCGTCCCCATGATCGTGCTGGTGAACGGTGGCTCCGCCTCCGCCTCAGAGATTGTCGCGGGCGCACTGCAAGACCATAAGCGCGCCATCATCATGGGTACCCAGACCTTCGGCAAGGGCTCGGTGCAGACCATCTTGCCGCTCGGCAACAACACCGCGATCAAGCTCACCACCGCACGCTACTTCACACCCGGCGGGCGATCCATCCAGGCCAAGGGTATCGTTCCCGACATCGTGGTGGAGGACCCCGCAACCGCCAACCAGGACGCCACCTTCCGCATGCGCGAGGCTGACTTAGAGCGTCACCTGACCAACAGTCAGGAGTCTGACACTAAGGCCGCTACCACGGCGAAGCCGGCACCTGCCAAGCCTCAACCTCAGCCCAAGCACGAGGGGGGAGACACGACCAAGCCCAAGATGCTCGAGTTTGGATCTAAGGAAGACTACCAGCTCAACCAGGCCATCGCCCTGCTAAAGGGTATGTCCATACTGCAAAGAAAGTAAGCGCACGCTCGTCTGTGATCCCGCATGAACGATGAACAACTACTGCGCTACAGTCGCCACATCCTGCTGCCCGACATCGGCATCGAGGGGCAGCAGAAACTGCACGACGCGCACGCCCTCATCATCGGTGCGGGCGGCCTAGGCTCCCCGGTCGCCCTGTACCTGGCCGCGAGCGGCGTGGGCACCCTCACCTTAGTCGACGACGACACCGTCGACCTGACCAACCTGCAGCGCCAAATCATACATCGCACCTCCAGCGTTGGGATGCCCAAGGTGGACTCGGCGCGCACCTCCCTCGCTGAGATCAATCCTGACGTGCGGGTCACGGCACTGAACGAGCGCGCGGACAGGAAGCGTCTGCTCGAGCTGGTGGCGCAGGCCGACATCGTGATCGACTGCAGCGACAACTTTGCCACACGCTACGCACTCAACCAGGCCTGTGTAGAGCTCAAGAAACCCTTCGTGTCCGGGGCGGCCACACGCTTCGATGGTCAGGTGGCGGTGTTTGATATGCGCCAGTCGCACAGCCCGTGCTACCACTGCCTCTACCCCGAACAGTCTGACGCCCTAGAGACCCGGTGCGCGATCATGGGCGTGCTCGCCCCGCTGGTCGGAATCATTGGCAGCATGCAGGCCGCCGAGGCAATCAAGGTGCTGGTGGGAATGGGCACGCCACTGTGTGGCAGACTGCTCGTCATGGACGCGTTGCACATGGAATTACGCACCGTCAAACTCAGCCGGGATCCCGCCTGCCCGGTCTGCTCTACGCGTTAACCCAAACCTAGTTATTAGAATGACAGCTCACGCCTGAACAGGCCGGCGAAGTGGCGTATACCAAACATCAGAAAAGACTCCGGCTTGATAAGCACCACCTAACATTGAGAGCGCCCCACCACGCACGACCCCCCAAACAAAAAGCCACCCGGAGGTGACTTTTTTATTGGTGGGCCGCACTCTTACTGCGGCTGCGTGGAGTCCTGGGGGGTTACTACCCCTTGGCTTCTTTGCGGGCGACCTTAGTCTCTGTTATCTCATTACGGCGCGCCTTGATTGCCTTGCTCAGCTCTGCCAACGCCTTGCGG
>Ga0114969_10000972_pt1 | contig 24332 bp, 20 predicted proteins | sample M_130807_MF_Meta_FD_87316 | JGI IMG/M metagenome (GOLD analysis project Ga0114969, IMG submission 87316) | Freshwater microbial communities from Lake Montjoie, Canada to study carbon cycling - M_130807_MF_MetaG | ecosystem: Environmental > Aquatic > Freshwater > Lake | place: Lake Montjoie...
ATTCCAACCATAGAAAAATACAGCCGTTACAAGCGTCACGCGAATGGAAAGTTCTCAGTGAAATCTTCCCTTGAAAATCATTGCTGGCGTATGTGGAGTGGGGCAGTGGTGACCTGGGATGGAAAGGTTGTTCCGTGTTGTTTCGACAAAGATGCCACGCATGAAATGGGTAATCTTTCAAAGGAAAATTTTAATTCTATTTGGAAGGGACCCACGTATACAGCGTTCCGCAAACAACTCTTGAAAGGAAGAAAGGAAATAGATATCTGTAAGAACTGTTCCGAAGGAACAAAAGTTTGGGCTTAGTCTTTTTGAATAAGGGCAACCGCATAAGCGTTCACACCTTCTTCTCTTCCAACAAAACCCATCTTCTCTGAAGTGGTTGCTTTAATGCTCACGTCATCTTCTTCAATTTCACAAATGGAAGAAATGATTTTCTTCATTTCTGGAACGAAAGACATAATCTTTGGACGCTCCATGCAAAGCGTAGAATCTATGTTCCCCACTTTCCATCCGTCGTCTTTCAAAACTTGAATGGTACGTTGAAGAAGAATTTTTGAATCAATATTCTTGAATTCAGAAGAAGTATCGGGAAAGTAAAACCCGATGTCACGTTTTCCTGCAGCACCCAGGAGAGCATCGCAAATGGCGTGTAAAAGAACGTCGGCATCGCTGTGTCCTAAAGCCCCTTTGTCATGTGGAATTTGAACTCCGCCTAACCAAAGTTCACGGTTCTCAGTTAACTGATGGACGTCGTATCCAAACCCTACGCGAATCTTCATTATTCTACAGGTTCAGAAACTTTAGCATTTGCCCCTACACTGAATCGCAGACTGAATCTTAGCGTATTCGCCAACGGGTTTTGTTGTGTTGTACTCACCAGGTAGCTCATGTCAATAGTTAAGACTTGGTAGTGAAGTCCTGCACCGAAAGTTATAAATTGGCGATTTCCTTTGGTGTAGTGCTCATGGAAGTAACCCACGCGAATAGCAAATTGTTTTGCAAAATCGTATTCCATTCCAGTCGCAATATTGTATTCTCGAACTTCTTCGCGCAATTTGCTTCCGGCTACAATTGATCCCGTTTCTGGATCATACATTCCGGGAGCGTCATGAAAAGATTGAATCATACCAGTAGCAACTCCTACAACCGGATTGTATCCAGAAATAATGGTATCTCCAGCATTGTTGTAGATAGGAGGAGAGGGTACCAAGAGCTTATTCAAATCAAACAAAAAAGTAAGCTTGTTATAGTCATCAAGATTCGTCGCTATCGCTGTTCCCAATCTCAAATTGGTTGGAATGAAATCACGATTGTCTGAATTCGTATAACTCATTTTCGCGCCAATGTTCGAAATGTTTAATCCCCAGTTTAATTGAGATTTGCGTCCTGCAATTTTAATTTTATTGTTGGTGTAGAAAGTTGAAATATCCACAGCAACTGATTGTCCAGGACGGCTTTCAGCTCCTTGAAGATTGGTGCGTCCAGTTAAGTTTGAATTGATGTAGCGAAGGGCAATTCCACCAGAGAATTTCTTTGAAAGCTTTTGTGAATAGGCCAAGTCAATGGCGAATTCAGCCGGCCGGAAATCCATGATGTTCGTTCCCACTTCATCTGTGAAAGTAATATTTCCCAAAGTGAAATAGCGAAGTGAGCCACCAATAGCTTGCGTCTTGCTTAACTTTTTAATAGCGCTCAAATAAGTTAAACTCATGTCGTTTACAAGAGCGCGTAACCAGGGAGAATAAGAAAGAGAAACATCTAAGTCATTCTCTGAAAATGCCATCTTAGATGGATTCCAGTGAATGCTACTTGCATCCGGATCAAGCGCCACACCGGCATCTCCAAGCGCCCCACAACGTGAGTCGGGCGCAATGGTTAAGAATGGAACCGCTGTTGTAATGGTATTAATAGTCGCTTGACGACCATTCAACTCATTCGGATTAGTAAGTTGTGCGAAGGCTGCAGAGGTTATCAAAACCAAGGCGGCAACTAAGAAGTTCTGTTTGAAAATACTTTTCATGCGTGGTGCAAATTTAACATACATATCCCCTTGAACACATTATTTTAAAATTACCAATTTTTGAAACGATTCAGCACGCTGACCTTTTTCGTTTCGAAGTTCTAATTTGTAGATATAAGTTCCTTTTCCAATGGCGTTGCCAAAATCATCTTTTCCATCCCAGGGAATGTCTTGTCCACGGAAGCCGGTAGCGTAGAAAGAAGACTCTATCGTCTTTACCAATTTCCCACTCACCGAGAAAATCTGAACTCGGGCATCCAATTGTTGACATGCTTGATTGTGCTCATAGATAAAGCTCGTGTTTGTGGTGAATGGGTTCGGATAATTCAACAAATGACTCAATGCAATTTTCGAATCTTCCGCTACAGTGAACTGAATGGTTTCCTCATTGCTGTTGTTGAAGACATCCCAAGCTTTAACAGTTAAAGTGTGCTCTCCAAGAGAAAGAGTACTTAACGGATAACGAACTTCTCCGCTCGTATAGGTGTCAAGATCAGATTCGTAAAAATCATTTAGCACAATGGGCTTCGCGGAATTACCATCTATGATTGCCGTTAGATTATGCCCAACACCATTGCCCACCGTATTGATTCCATTTTCATCTTGAAGTTTTGCCAAAATAATGGGAGTGGTGTTGGTAGATCCGCCACTCACAAAGGTTGAATCATTCAAGTAAAGTGAAATCTCTGGGCCAATCGTATTCAGTTGCGCATTCGGATTCAAACTTCCAATCAGAAATGAATTGCAATATCCATGGCCGTCATTGTTCCCTGAAACGGTGTAGTAGCTCACTCGCGCGCTGTCAACAGAATAATTTATATCGAAAGGAACAATGAACTTGAAGGAGAATTCACCATTTGTAACACTGGCTTTTCCACGATAAATAATTTTATTGAAGGAATAAAATTCTTGGAATTGTCCTTCTTCACCGTTCTGATCGTTGTTCTGAGTAATCACTTTGGACTCTTTGTCATAAACCGTAGGGTAAATAAAACCATTGAAACCGTTCAAAAAATTACCATCGCTATCGGTCACCTTGCCTTTGAATTCCACTTCATCAAGGGCTTTCAATGTATCCGTGAATGAAGCCAATTCAGTGTTGTTGATGTGTGTGGTCTGCACGTTTAACTTCGGATAAACCATAGTTAACGCAGGGTCGCCAAGCAAACTGAAATTTGGTTTACTATCGTTTCCTATCGACACACCGTTCTTCGTAAGCATATTCAATTCACCGAGTGTTTTAACCGAACCGTTTTCACTGTGAAGTGCGTGCTCGAAAAACGCCAAATCCATTTCGTAATTTTCACCACTAAATACAATGCGCGTGGTTGTTAGCATAGCTATGGCACCCCCATTGGCGTTCATTACCAATCGCTCTCCAGCCGATTTGAACTCAGGGTCGTCGTAACGCGCCAATTCGCAAGTTGCTGTCAAGAAAACAGGTAGGCGATATTTATTTGTAAATCCTTCAATGGTTGGAAGGTCTAGAATACGTTCATGCGCCCATCCTTTTTCTCCGCCGTGGCCAATGTAGGTAAGTAGTAAGGAACCGTTTTGAACACGCTGTTGAATAGCCTTTTCACCATCTACATATCGTTCACCCCCAGGAGTAGAAATTTGGGTAAAGGCGTCCATGTAAATTTTCGAAATATCGTATTCAGGATGATTCGTCTTCACAATGTTGGAAAGTGCATTTGCAGAATTCAAATGCACTTGCTCGTATGCACCACCACTTCCATCTTGGTCATCTGCAACAAATGTTACAACATTTCTCCAGTTGCCGAATGGTGAAGCCTGCACATCGCCCAAGCAATAAGCTCCTCCATTGCTAGAAATGTTTTCTGCTAAATATGCTTTAATTTTTCCGAGGTACCCATATGCCTCATCAAGCGATTCCGCCGGAATTCTACCAATTCCGCAATCAAGCAATCCTGTTGAATTCCCATCTTCAAGAGGCGAAACCATGACGAAATAATCATCGCTCACATAACTGCTCGTCGGGGAAAGGGAGTTGTTCGACTCGAAAATGAGAACATTCGTTCCCTCGTGATTTACAAGACCTTTATTGCGTGAATAATCACCATCGCCCAAAATGAGCAAATTCTTTGGTGCGCGCTTGCCTCCGTTGGCTCGTTCGTATTGCATTTTCACCAATTGACGAAAAGCCATAGCATCTGGGTTTCCACTTGAAAACTCATTGAAAATTTGAATGGGCGTTGCAATTTCAACGGATTGTCCTTGTGCTTTATGAACGGCTGCAATTTCTTCTGCAACGGGCATAAGAACAGGTGAACTAACAATTATTAAATCGGTACTTGCCCAACCATGTAAATCCTGATTTTCAACTTTTCCTATCGGAGTAGGCGTGTAGAAACTTGATGCGAAAGCCACGAACTCTTTCAACTTATCAGTTGTTGAAGTCCAGGTTGAAAGCGTGCCGCTGGCAGTAAGTGTCACACGAACAGGGGAGGTGAAATTCGTTATGTCCCAAATTTCACTCACGGCATAGGACTGTTCGGAAATTTGAAACTCAGTTATATTTCCAAGCCCAACAGAAGTCGTGTCGCGAAAACGCATTTGCGTTCCTTGCATTTTTAAATTTTGCGTCGCGTTCATACAGATGTAGTCGAGCCAACCTTTCGCGTCGGCATTTCCTTTATTGAAGCCAACTGAAACATTGAAATTTCCGTTGGTTGGAAGGAAGGAAGTGTTAATTCTTCCTGTGCGAGCTACTTGTGAAGTGGGCGAATCGGTGACGTTACCAATGGAAATAGTATTTACATTGCCCTGAACAGTTGCTGTGAATATCGAACTTCCTCCAATGGTTCGTGCAATGGAGTTGAAATCCATACTGGCGGGCTCAGTAATTTTTACATTGGGAAAACTAAACGTGTAAGAACCTGAAAGCACGGCATCATATAAATCTCCGTAGAATTCTCTTCCAGATTTGGCAGGACTGTATTGGTCGGTTTCGATATATAAAAAATCTTGAAAAGAATCTGAAACTCCGTTGGCAACTGAGCCAATATTTTCAGTGGAGATTCTAAGCGGATTCGTGTCGTTAATTTTTATGAAATAATAAGCTGAATCGCTGTAATAATGTTTATTGTGAAACCAACGTCTGCGGCCAATTCCATCGTCTTGAGCAAGGGTCCATGTATCTGGGCCTTTTCCATAAAAAAGTATGTAATCGCTGACGTTGAAAACGCCATCTGATTCACCTTGAATGTGAATGGCATTCTTGACTAAATCATCAGCTTTATCGACGAAGTTTTTTTCTGGAAGAAGCGAACCGCCATTTCCGTAAATATTGATTGAGTTCGGATCTAACCCCGAAATCGAAATGCCAAGCGATTCAAGAAAGCTTCGGTCAATTTTGTAAACACCATCTTTCGCAATAGCAATCTTATAGATATCCCCATCGGCTAAGACACTATGAGCAGCATATGTGTAATTGTTCTTTTTTGTTTCTTCGAATGAAGAAGTTCCAATGACTTCGAAAGAAAGCAGTCGCTCTATTTTTCCATTTCTTTTTCTAAATGGAAATACAGTAACGACCTCATTGTTTTTTTCATCGGATTGAATCGATTCTACTTTAACGCGAAATTCATCTTCAATCAATGAGAGTTGTTCGTTGTCAAAATAAGATGAACTTATTTCAGAGATTAACACATTCGATAAAATCGGTGCGATGTGTTTTTCACCTTTCATTGCCGTTGCGCGAAAAGCAAAAAAGGGAATGGGGTAATTATTAGAAACAAGGAGGGAAGGACAGAGATCACCAATTACTGAGTAATTGGTCCTGTTTTGTTGAATATCGAGCCACTGGATTTTTTGTTGCGGCACGAGTATATCTTGTGCCGAAGCGTTTGCTATGCAAATAGCTGATAAACAGAGTAGTAATAACTTAATCGTTCGCATTTAATCGTCTGAGGTTTTGCTTTGAGGCCTGCCAATAACCAAAGTTATTCCAATTTATTGTTTATGCCTCATGTTATTTGAAAGCAAATTTGTTGTATAATTGCTATTCAAATCGAATATTTTTTACAAACTTTCGGATGAAGATTGCGATGAAATTAAAATTCTTAGGGTTCATGATCTGTGTAATGGGTGTAACTAACGTTATGGCCCAAGATCCCGAGTTCACACAGTTTTACTCAAACCCACTTTACTTGAACCCCGCTTTTGCAGGGACTTCTAAGTGTCCACGTTTTGTAATGAACTACAGAAACCAATGGCCTTCATTAACCGGTGCATACGTTACGACGTGCGCCAGTTATGACCAGCACGTTGAAACCGTTTCAGGTGGTTTAGGTATTATGGTTATGAATGACCGTGCCGCACAGAACACATTGAACACAACGACTGTTAGTGGAATCTACTCCTACCAACAAGCCATTAATCGTAAATTCAGTATAAAAGCTGGTTTTCAGGCCTCATACTTCCAGAAGTCTTTGGACTGGAGCAAGCTTACGTTCGGAGATATGATTGATCCTCGTAAAGGATTTATCTACGAAACAAACGATATCCCACGCGGCGGAAGCGTTAAAAACATTGACTTCTCAGCTGGAGTTCTTGGTTTTAGTCAAACGTTTTACGGCGGCTTCGCAGTTCATCACTTGAACGAGCCAAATGAAAGTTTAATCGTTGGTACCTCTCGTCTTCCAATGAAATACACTGTTCACGCTGGAGCTGTTATTCCAATTAAGCAGAAGTACAAAGATTCTAGCACGCTTTCTCCGAATATTCTATACCGCCGTCAAGGTGAATTCCAACAATTGAACTTAGGTATGTATATTACTAAAGGCCCAATCGTTGCTGGAGTTTGGTTCCGCGGTTTGTTATTTGGACAGCGTTACAGCGATAGCTTCATTGCAACCATCGGATTGCAAAACGACAATATTCGTGTAGGTTACAGCTATGACATCACCGTTAGCGCTTTAACTCCTGCTACTGGCGGGTCTCATGAAGTGTCTTTGGGAATTAATTTCGACTGTCGCCCAAGAAAACCGAAGTTCCGCACAATAGCGTGTCCTTCTTTTTAGTTATATCAGAAACCCAACAGTTATTTCATAAAATAGGAAATCATGAAAAACTTTAAATTAACCTTAACAACACTCGCTCTTTCGGGTATGGTTGTTCTTAACTCTTGCGAGGAGAATCGTTCTTCTGCTACGGGTTGGGAGTACAACAATGCCGATAACGGAGGATTCGACCGAGTGGAATATGCAGGTCAAGAGACCGGTCCAGGTCTAGTATTCATTGAAGGCGGTCGCTTTTCAATGGGTCGCGTTGAAGACGACGTAAACTACACTTGGGATCATTTGCAAACCCCTGTAACCGTGAGTTCATTCTATATGGATGAAACAGAGGTAACCAACCAACATTGGTTAGATTACTTGCACTGGTTAGAGATGGTGTATGCAGATTCTTACCCAGAATTAATTGGACGTGCGCTTCCAGATACCAACTGCTGGAGACAAAAAGACCAAGACATGGAGAAATACGTAGAGTTGTACTTGCGTCACCCGGCTTATCAGGATTACCCTGTAGTAGGTGTGAGCTGGTTGCAAGCAAACGACTATTGCTCTTGGAGAACTGATCGTGTTAACGAGCAAATTCTTGTTCGCGAAGGTTTTTTAGCTCACAACTTGGCTGCACAAGGTGCCGATGAGCACTTTACAACTGAAACATATTTCAACGGACAATACGAAGGAGAGCAATTGGGAGAAGGTCTTCCAAACTACAACCCTAAAGGAGATCCTTTCCGTAAAGTAAGAATGGAAGATGGAATTCTTTTGCCACGCTACCGCTTGCCTAATGAGGCTGAGTGGGAATACGCAGCAATGGCTCTTATTGGAAACTCATACCAAGAATTAATTACAGATCGCAGAACATACCCATGGAATGGTCACTATGTTCGTAACGGAGATAACGGAACGGAATACTTCGGAACCATGCGTGCTAACTTCATGCGTGGAACAGGTGATGCGATGGGTGTTGCTGGATACTTAAACGATAATGCAGATATCACTGCACCGGTGTATCAATATCCACCAAACGACTTCGGTTTGTACAACATGGCGGGTAACGTTTCAGAGTGGGTATCAGATGTATATCGTCCACTGACAGATGAAGATCGTTCGGAATTCCGTCCATACAGAGGTAACGTTTACAAGACGAAGACTCTGAACAGTGATGGTTCTGTTGCAGATAAGCTTACTTACAATGTATACGATGTAGATGAAGTAAAAAGATATATGGAAAGCTTGAAAGATTCATCTTTAGTTATCGGTGGTAAGTACGGAGAAAAAGATATTCAGGTTTTAGATCAAAGTCTTGTAAAAATAGATCAAGCTATCGAAAAGCGTGACCAACGTCGTGAGGAAGAGTCTATGGCTATAATGGATGAAATCATGGAGTTGATTCGAAATTCTGAAGCTGACATCGCTTACACTATGATTGACAACATTGAGAACTTTATCGTAAGTACTTCTGGTCGTCAGAAAATGAGAAACGTTTCGTTGGAGGAAAACATCAATAGAACAAATTATCGTAAGGCAGACAATATTGACTTCAATGATGGTGATTTGCAAAGTAGTACTAGGTATGATAAGGCTGAATTTGAAGATCGTGCAGATCGGATGTACGATTATGGTAAAACTACCTTAATTAACAACAGGTCTCGTGTCTACAAAGGCGGCAGCTGGGAAGATCGTGTTTATTTCAACATTCCAAGTACAAGAAGATTTATGGATGAAAGAAAATCAAGTCGTTCTCTCGGATTCCGTTGCGCTATGGACCGTGTAGGTTCACCATCGGGTATCGGATCGAAAGGAGGAGAATAATCTTTTCAGAAATATAAAAACATTACACCCCGCAACTGCGGGGTGTTTTATTTTAGCACCATGATTGAATTCATTTTTCAAAAATTTCAAGAAGTACGAAACGTAACTACCGACACTCGGAAGGTTAGAGCCAACGATATTTTCTTCGCTTTGAAAGGAGATAATTTCAACGGGAATCATTTTGCGCAGCAAGCGCTGGATTCAGGAGCCTCACTTGTGATTGTTGATGAAGAAGTAAATATTGATTCAGTTCGGATTATTCGAGTTGATAATACTTTGATTGCTCTTCAGGCATTGGCAAAGCGTTATCGAGAGACTTTTTCATTTCCAGTTATTGGAATTACAGGAAGTAATGGCAAGACCACTACGAAAGAACTCATGCGCGAAGTCTTAAGCATGAGGTACAAGACGTTCGCTACGCACGGTAACCTGAACAATCACATAGGAGTTCCACTTTCATTGTTAGCCGTTCCAGCCGATTGCGAAATAGCCATTATTGAAATGGGAGCTAATCATCAAAGAGAAATTGCTTCTTATTGCCAATATGCAATGCCAACTTATGGTGTAATAACGAACATAGGAAAAGCTCATTTGGAAGGCTTCGGTGGGGTGGAAGGAATTATTAAAGGAAAGGGTGAACTCTTTGATTACGTTTCTGACAATAACGGAATGTGTCTGGTGAATACCGAATTAGCACATTTAGATAAGATGTCGGAACATATTCAACATAAAAAATACGGATTCAAATCAGGCGGATTTCATTTAGAATTTATTTCCGAGCATCCAACATTATCCTTCGAATTTTGTATTCCTACTGGAGGTGAAAAGCTGACTTGTCATACGCAAATGGCAGGGACTTATAATTTATACAACATGGCTACAGCCATAGCTGTTGGACATGAGTTTGGGGTTTCTGCGGAATTGATGAGTAAGGCTATTTCGTCATATACTCCCGAAAACAACCGCAGTCAATGGTGGGATTCAGGAAAGAATAATGTTATTCTCGATGCCTACAACGCGAATCCAAGCAGCATGGAAGCGGCCTTGGTTAATCTTTCGAAGATGGAAAATTCCTTTTTCATTGTTGGCGACATGTTCGAGATGGGTGTATACGCAGCAGAAGAACATCTCAGAATTTTCCAGCTTACAAAAGAACTTGGTCTTCAAGGAATTTTTATTGGGAAGGAATTTCAATCAGTAGGCGCCACAGATCTATTGAATGCCCAGAGTGCCTCGGAGTATCTGCAGTTGAACGAAGTGAAAGGGAAAATAGTTTTGTTGAAAGGTTCGCGCGGAATGCGTTTGGAACAATTGAAGGAAGTGATTTAATGGTTGTATTTTCGTAAAAAAATAAAAGATGAATTTTGTAGAGGAGTTGCAATGGAGAGGAATGTTACACACCAGCATTCCAGAGACTGAGGCGCACTTGAATGCGCAGATGCGCAAAGCATATATCGGATTCGATCCAACCGCGAGTTCGTTGGGTGTGGGGAATATGGTTCAGATTATGACACTTCTTCATTTTCAGCAAAGCGGGCATAAGCCTGTAGCCCTTATTGGTGGCGCTACCGGAATGGTTGGTGACCCAAGCGGGAAATCTGCAGAACGAAATTTATTGGGGGAAGAAGAACTTCGTTACAACCAAGAATGTCAGCAAAAACAGTTAGAGCGTTTCCTAGATTTTAATTGCGGAGACCGTTCAGCAGAAATAGTGAACAACTACGATTGGTTCAAGGAAATGGGTTTCTTAGAGTTCATTCGCGATGTGGGGAAACGTTTAACGGTGAACTACATGATGGCGAAGGATTCGGTGAAAAACCGAATCAGCGGCGAAGATCGCGAGGGGATGAGCTTTACAGAATTCACCTACCAACTCATTCAAGGGTACGACTTTTATTATTTGTGGAAGAATCACGGAATAACTCTGCAAATGGGCGGTTCAGACCAATGGGGAAACATCACCACAGGAACAGAATTGATTCGCAGAATAGACGGAGGAAGCGCATTTGCATTAACCACTCCGCTCATTAAAAAGGCAGACGGAACGAAATTCGGGAAAACGGAAAGTGGAAATGTGTGGCTCGATGCTGCACGCACTTCTCCTTATAAATTTTACCAGTTTTGGTTGAATGCGAGCGATGAGGACGCGAAGAATTTCATCCGCATTTTTACCTTGAAAGGAAAAGAAGAGATTGAAGGATTGGAAGCGCAACATTTGCTAGACCCTGGTATGCGTGCGCTTCAAAAGGCATTGGCCGAAGATATTACGACGCGTGTTCATAGCGGATCAGATACTTCACAAGCTATTCAGGCATCCGGTATTTTATTCTCGAAAGACAGCACATTCGATTCTCTTTCAAAAGAAATGTTACTTGATATTTTCGAAGGAGTTCCGCAAGGCACAATGAGTAAAACTGAAATAGAGGCAGGTGCAGATATCATTGATGTTCTAGTTAATTCCGGATTCCTTCCTTCTAAAGGCGAAGCCAGACGAGCGTTGCAGGAGAACAGCATCGCAGTAAACAAACAAAAAGTAACACCTGAAACGAAAATTGACACGAGTCATTTGATTCATGGAGAGTTGGTCATTCTTCAACGCGGTAAGAAAAATTACTTCTTGTTGAAATGCCTGTAAAATAAGCAGGGGTTCCCTTTGGAACCCCTGCTTATTTTGTTTAGGAAATCATATCACCAAATTGTCCTGCCCAACACATTTCAATTCGGATAAGAAGTTTGAAACTTCTGAATCTAAGACGTGAAAGAAAATAAATGGTTGCCTAGGATTCTGAAAAAAGTAAATTACATCCTCTAATTTCAGCGTGATTCATTCTGCCGAGTATTTCAAATGTCCCGTTTTCGTGCACAATGCCAACATCTTCAGTTGCAATGAAGGAACAGGAATTCTGATTGGCTAAATCAATAATGTTAAGTGCACCGCGCTTTCCATCAGGGAGCAAAGTCAAAGGATCTTGAAGATCTCGACACACCACCTTCATCCAAGGTGGACATTCAAAAATTCCATTTCCCTTTGAATAGGCTTGAGAAAAAAGTTCGGTCATTCCGTATTCACTGTGAATTTCTGAAAGCTGAAAAGCCTTGCGTAAAACAGCATGAAGTTCCGTTCGGGTGAGCTCTTCTCTGCGACCTTTCATTCCTCCCGTTTCCATAATGCTGGTATGTTTTAATACCATAGGGTAGAGCTCTGAAAAGTCGAGCAACGCGAAAGAAACACCAAGAAGTAAGGTTTTTACTTCTTTCTTTTCATTTTCTTGAAGTTGATTTTTTAACGCTGTGAAATCATTTAAGAAAAATCCAGATGTGCTGTGCGCTTGAGGCAGCAAGGCATTCACCATGTACACCAACGACGAGTTGTTTCGTTCCAAGTAGGAAGGGAGCAAGGCTAGAATGCTAACTTGCTCAAGAGGAATTTCCAAATATTTTTTGAAGGTGGGGAAGAAGGATTGTTCGTAAAGTGACAGATCATTGACTAAATGTTGACTGCGATTTCCGCCAGTGCCGCTGCTTTCGAAGGTGTGGACAATAGGTTGGTCTTGACATACACGATGGGTTTTGAAAAATGAAATGGGTAAAAATGGAATTTCATCCCACGATGAAATTGTATTTAAATCCTTTCCAAAAGCCTTGCAATACGCTTTGTAAATCGAAGATTCACCAAATTGCCTCTCAAAAGTCGCAAGGGAATGCCTGTTGAAATTTTCGGAAGTTGTTTGTGTAAAATCTATTTTGTTCATCGCTGAAATGCCTTTCGTTCTATATCTTTACAAAGATGCGAAAGATTGGGATACCCCTTTTTATTTTCCTAGCACTACTTGTAAGCAGTTGCTTGAAGGTCGAGACTTATCCAGATGAGCCGAGTGTAGAAGCCGTGCGCATGACGGTGAGTGGGGATAGCGCATTTTTGCAAGTTGATTTTATAGATGGTGACGGAAATGTTGGTCTTGGACAGTCTGATACCTCAGGAGTTTTCGGAGCATGCGATACACGATACAATTTGTTTTGTGTCTATGAAGAATTGCGCAATGGGGTTTGGATGCAAATTAGCGAAGATCCCTGTTTGAATCCGAACGCAGTTCCGTTCTATTACCGTGTGCCTTGGGCGACCCCTCCTGGACAGAACAAGACACAAAAGGGTACCATTACCGTTCAGATGTATCCCGGCTATTACTTAGCGAGCGGATTTGACACTTGCAGATTCGTTGTACGTATTTGCGACAGAGATTTGAATTTCTCGAATAACCTTTTTTCACCTACTTATATTAAACCCTAAGAAAAAGACATGTACGGAATAGTTAACAGAGCCATCGAAGAGTTGATCGTAGAAAAGTTTGGCGCAGAGAAGTGGGAAGAGGTTAAAGACAAAGCAGGTTTTAAATCAGAAGGTTTTATGACCTTGAAACCTTATGCCGATGAGCTTACATTTCAGTTAGTAGCAGCGGCGAGTGAAATATTAAATATCCCTGCAGATGCTCTGCTAGAGGCGTTTGGAGAATATTGGATTTTGTATACCGCAGAACGTGGATACGGTGAGATGCTCAACCTGGCGGGAGATTCACTTCCTTCATTTTTAAAGAATTTGAATATGTTGCATGGAAGAGTAAGCAATCTCATGCCCGAACTCGCACCGCCTCAATTCGAATGTATAAACGAAGAAGAGAATTCCATAGATTTAATATATCGCAGTCATAGAAACGGCATGGTGCCCATGCTTCTGGGGTTGATCAAGGGACTCGGGAAAAGATTTGGAAAAGAAGTCGTAATTCAGCAAGTAGAAAATAACATTTCGGATAAGACTGCTGTAATTTTTCATTTAACATGGTCTTAGGTTCGTTAAATCATATTCTTGACCGCACCGCCCCTTTATATTTTAAAGTCAACAAAGAAGGAGAAGTTCTCTATATATCGAGTTTGTTTTTAAAAGCCTTTGGGGAAGATTTTACGGGTCGGCAAGTGGAGGATTTGTTCACGATATCAAAGCCTTTTGCCCAAATAATTTCCACATTACACGATGAAAAATCGTCTTTAGAGGAATTGGTTTTTTTGAGTGCAATTGACAAAAAACAAAAATATAAGGCGGGTATTCATTTAGTAGAAGACGACTTCTTTTTTACGTGTAATCCAATAATCAATTCAAATTTTTTAATCAAGGATTACAATTTAACAATCAATGATTTTCCTATTCACGATACCATGTACGAATTTGTTTTCGCGCAAAGCGCAAATCAAGCGGCGCTTCGTGATATAACAAGTTTATATGAAAAGGTAGAGCATCGAAATGAGGAACTGCTCAGTAAGAACAAGGAGTTGACTTTCCTTTTGGGTGAAGTACATCACCGGGTTAAAAATAATTTAGCGTTCATTTCTAGTTTAATTGAGATTGAGAGCAGCCATTCTGCTTTAACTGAGGTTAAGGGCACGCTGGGAGGAATTCAATCTCGGATTAAATCCATTGCTTTGATACACGAGAGTATGTACAAGAGCGATTTGTATTCTGAACTCTCAATCAAAACGTATTTTTCTGATTTGATCAACATTTTGTTGGAGTTTTATAATTTGAAAGGAAAGATTGAATTAGATATTCAAATAGAAGACATTTTATTTAAAGGTGAAAAGATTGTGCCTCTTTCTATGCTTCTGCATGAGCTACTAACGAATGCAATTAAGCATACCCTCGCTCAAGTGGAAAGGCCTAAGCTCTCTATTTCATTTGCCAGACAAAATTCTGAAATAGTTTTTTCTTTGTGTGATCATTCTGCTAACACCATGGATATTCTTCCCAAAAAAGGGTTTCAACTCATAGATATCTTCGTTTCCCAATTGAAGGGAAAAAAAGAAACCCATTTAGAAAATGGGTTTCAGACTGTAATTACTTTTCCGTATTAAAAAATTCTGTTCTTCAATTCTTGATCAATAGCATCAAGGAAATCTTCAGTGGTCAAATAATGCTCCTCGCGTGTTTCACTTCCGTGAATACAAACTGCAAGATCCTTCGTCATCTTTCCAGCTTGAACCAAATCAACACAAACCGTTTCAAGTGTCTGCGCAAATGTAATTAACTCTTGGTTGCTGTCTAATTTTCCACGGAAAGCAAGACCTTGGGTCCATGCGAAAATAGAAGCTATCGGATTGGTAGAAGTCTTCTTTCCTTGCTGGTGCTGACGGTAGTGACGTGTCACAGTTCCGTGAGCAGCTTCCGCTTCCATGGTCATTCCATCTGGAGTAATTAAAGCCGAAGTCATAAGTCCCAATGAACCGAATCCTTGCGCAACGATATCACTTTGTACGTCGCCGTCATAGTTCTTACATGCCCAAACAAATCCACCGTCGCTCTTCAAGCAGAACGCAACCATATCGTCGATTAAACGGTGTTCATAGGTGATTCCTAATTCAGCGAATTTCGATTTGAATTCATCCTGATAAACTTCTTCAAAGATGTCTTTGAAGCGTCCGTCGTAATGTTTTAAGATGGTGTTCTTCGAAGAGAAGTATAAATTCCAATTGCGCATAATGGCCTGGTTGAAGCAACTGCGAGCGAAACCATAAATGCTTTCGTCTGTGTTGTACATAGCCATTGCAACACCGTCGCCATCGAAGTTAAAGACTTCCCAAGACTTTGTTTCACCACCGTCTTCTGGGGTGTAGGTCATGGTTAATTTCCCTTTCCCTTTGATAACAGTATCTGTTGCGCGGTATTGATCTCCGAAGGCATGACGACCAATGTTAATCGGTTTCGTCCAACCGGGAACCAACTTAGGAATGTTGTTGCAAATGATGGGCTCACGGAATACAGTTCCGCCGATGATGTTGCGAATGGTTCCGTTCGGTGACTTCCACATTTTCTTCAATCCAAATTCTTGAACACGCGCTTCATCAGGAGTAATTGTTGCACACTTTACAGCCACGTTGTATTTCAATGTAGCTTCCGCCGACTCAACAGTTACGCGGTCTTCCGTAGCATCACGATTCTCCATTCCTAAGTCGAAATATTTAATATCGAGTTCAACGTATGGAAGAATTAATTTGTCTTTGATGTATTTCCAAATGATGCGAGTCATTTCATCGCCATCCATTTCAACAATTGGATTGGCTACTTTGATTTTATTCATGTCTTGATTGATTAGAGTACAAAAATAAATCGGGAGCTGCTAATTAAAGCGAGCTCCCGATGTTTTTTCAGTTTTTATTGAAAACTTAAACTTGCTCGCGCTTAGAGAAGAAGAATGAACCTTCGATGGCTGCATTCTCGTCGCTGTCTGAACCGTGAACGGCGTTAGCAGCAATACTCGTTGCAAACATGCGACGGATTGTTCCTTCGTCTGCTTTTGTAGGATCAGTAGCACCAATAAGTGTTCTGAAGCTTTCAACTGCGTTGTCTTTTTCAAGAATAGCAGCCACGATTGGTCCGCTAGTCATGTATTCTACTAATTCTCCGAAGAACGAACGCTCTTTGTGAACCTCGTAAAAACGAGAAGCATCTTCTAGGGTAAGTTGTGTTAATTTCATTGCACGGATCGTGAATCCTGACTCAATGATTTTGTCAATGATTTTTCCTGTGTTACCAGCAGCAGTTGCATCTGGCTTAATCATCGTAAAAGTGCGATTTCCTGACATAATAAATATTTTGGATTGCAAAAATACAACATTCCCATTCTAAATTCGCTGAAAATTAACTGAGATGAATTCAAACCTTACTTCGGCGCAAGCCATGGAATTGGAAGACAATTATGGCGCGCACAACTACCATCCGATTCCAGTAGTCATTGCGAAGGGCAGAGGCGCGAAGGTTTGGGATTTAGAAGGGAAGGAGTATTTCGATTTTCTTTCGGCGTATTCTGCCGTGAATCAAGGACACTGCCATCCGAAAATTATTCAAGCATTGAAAGATCAAGCTGAGAAAGTGACACTCACTTCTCGTGCGTTTTATAACAGTGAATTAGGAACCTATGAGAAATTCATTACCGAATATTTCGGTTATGAAAAAGTTCTTCCGATGAATACGGGTGTTGAAGGCGGCGAAACTGCCGTAAAGCTGGCGCGCAAATGGGGCTATAAAGTGAAGGGCATTGCAGATAACCAAGCAAAAATAGTTTTTGTGGAAGGGAATTTTTGGGGAAGAACACTTGCTGCAATTTCAACTTCTCAAGACCCAAGTAGTTATGCAGGATTCGGTCCCTATATGCCCGGTTTCTTGTCTATTCCTTACAATGATTTGAAGGCATTAGAAACTTGTTTATCGAGCGATTCGAATATCGCTGGATTTATGTTCGAACCTATTCAAGGGGAAGCAGGTGTTGTTGTTCCGCATGAAGGGTATTTGGCAGGAGTTCGTGCGTTGTGCACGAAGTACAATGTGTTGATGATTGCCGATGAAGTTCAAACTGGTCTGGCGCGCACAGGAAAGATGTTGGCTTGCGATCATGAAAATGTGAAACCCGATATTTTAGTTTTAGGAAAGGCTCTTTCAGGAGGTGTTCTTCCTGTAAGTGCTGTTCTTTCGAGCAATGAAATTATTCTCACGATTAAGCCCGGTGAACACGGTAGCACCTACGGTGGAAACCCCTTGGCTTGTGCTGTTGCAACGGCTGCTTTGGAAGTTCTACGCGATGAGAACATGGCTGAGAACTCGGAGCGTTTAGGAGAATTATTCAGAAGCGAAATGAGAAAACTTCAAGATGAAGTTTCTTTGGTTACGCTTGTTCGCGGAAAAGGATTGTTGAACGCTGTGGTCATTGATGATCACGAAGAAAGCGAAGCCGCTTGGAATATTTGTGTTGACCTTGCGAAAAACGGATTGTTGGCGAAACCAACACACGGAAACATCATTCGTTTCGCTCCACCGTTGTGCATTACTGAAGAAGAGATTATGCAATGCGTTGAAATTATTTCAAACGTCATTAAAGCTCACGCGAAGAAATAAAAAGGGTTACAACCAACCCTTTGATTTCATCCATTCATCGTTGAACATCTTGCCCAAGTAGCGAGTGCCGTGATCGTGGAAAATAACTACCACCACATCTCCTTCCTTGAATCTGTCTTTCATTTGAATAACACCAGCCATAGCTGATCCAGCGCTGTTTCCAGCGAAGATGCCTTCTTCCTTCGCAATTTTACGCGTGAAGATTGCAGCGTCTTTATCGGTTACTTTTTCGAAGTGATTGATTAAGTTAAAGTCAACATTTTCCGGAAGGAAATCTTCGCCAATACCTTCGGTAACGTAGGTGTAAATTTCGTCTTTGCTGTAGGATCCTGTCTCTTTGTATTGCTTGAAGATTGAGCCGTAGGTGTCGATACCCAACACTTGAATATTTGGATTTTTTTCTTTCAAGAAACGCGCTGTTCCCGAAATTGTTCCTCCTGTTCCAACACCAACGACCAAGTGCGTAATCTTTCCATCTGTTTGATCCCAGATCTCTGGACCAGTAGATTCGTAATGCGCCTGCGCATTGCTTGGATTGTCATACTGATTCGGCTTCCAAGAATTTGGTGTTTCTTTTTCAAGACGAGAAGAAACGCTGTAGTAAGAGCGCGGATCTTCTGGATCTACATCGGTTGGACAAACAATGACTTCTGCACCTAACGCACGAAGAGCATCGAACTTTTCTTTACTCTGCTTGTCGGTACTCGTGAAAATACACTTGTATCCTTTCATGATAGCCGCAATGGCCAAGCCCATTCCTGTGTTTCCTGAAGTTCCTTCGATAATGGTTCCCCCTGGTTTCAATCTTCCATCTTTTTCAGCATCTTCAATCATCTTCAAAGCCATGCGATCTTTAATGGAGTTACCCGGATTGAAGGTTTCAACTTTGGCTAAAACCAAAGCAGGAATGTCTTTTACAATGGTATTTAATTTCACCATAGGTGTATTACCAATGGTGCCGAGAATGTTTTCGTGATACTTCATGTTGCGAAGGTAGGTTAGAGATTTAATTTTTTCGAATCGACTCTGCCGGACGGACGGTAGAGACATACATGGAAGGGAGAATCATGGCAAGCACGCAAACGCAAAGCGTAAGCCCATTCAGCACAACAATTTCCATTGGATTAATAAGTATGGGAATTTCAGAAACATAGTAGTTCACTGGATCAAGCTTGAATACGCCTGTGTATTTCTGGAAAAGCGCAATGCCAATTCCTAAAATATTTCCAATTATAACTCCTTTGCCTATGATGTGCGCAGCGTGCCAAAGGAAGACGCGCAACAATATTGGATTCGGTAATCCCATGGATTTTAATGTTCCAATGAATGATTGTCTTTCTAAAATAAGAATGAGTAATGCCGAGGTCATGTTCACAATGGAAAGTACCACCATAAGCACAACAATAATGACCACATTCACGTCGAGCATTTCCAACCAAGCAAAGATTTCCGGATTGCGATCGGTGAGTGGAATCACGAACAAGTCGTAGGGTACTGCTTCCCACAAAGGGGCTCTGACTTTTTCAAGCGCTTCGTAATTTTCCACCTGAACTTCATATCCGCCAATGTAATTCACTTCGCTTCCACGTAAGTTAGAATAGGTCCAACGCGGTGTAACGAATTCATTCTCCCCATGCGGAGGGAATTTTAAGTGAACGAATGTGGTGTCTGAAATTTGGTAAGGCGCTGAAGTAATTAACCCGAAGGTAGTGTCGCGCATTTCCAGATAATAGATCGGATCCTCTGCGGGAGTGCCGTCTAGCCAATGCTGCTCGAATTCTCCGTTGTTTCCAAATCCAATGGGAGAGATAAACGTGAGAAGCGGAACTGACGCGGTGTCTACCACAATTTGCCCTTGAAGTCCCCATCCGCCGAATTGCTGCAGGTAGGCGAGGTGGACGAAAATGAATTTTTCATCGTACTCTTCCAACTCTGTTTTGTAGGTGCCGACGAGTGTGAAATTTTGTTGTTGAATATCGTCTTCGCTGTTAACGATGTACAAACTCATTTTCTGTCCGAGTTGAAGTGCTAGTCGATTCGCAATGTATTCAGACAATACAATTTCAGCAACAGGAAGAGTGTCTGGGTTATACTTCAATTGCATCACACGTCCTTGTGTAAGAACACTGTGCAGAAACGTAGTGTCGTATTGTTCTTCAATGCCCTTCGCAATAACACCCGACAGCCCAGCCTTCGACTCAACAATGGCAGGTTTCTGCGCGTAAACACTCATGTTTTTAATACCTGGAATTTTCTTTAAATCATCAATGAGTTTTTGATCGAAGAGCAACGGTACCGATTCTTGTGCGGCATTATCACCGTTCGAAACAATTTGAAAATGGCCACCGAATCCAATTACTTTTTGTCGCACCTCAGATTGAAATCCTTTCACAACGGCCAATGCAAGTATCATAAGCGCAATTCCAATTGCCACTCCCCACATAGCAATTCGGACAATAGGCTTAGAAATGCGCCCGTTGTCGCTTGCTTTCAGCATGCGAAAAGCTAAGAAAGAGGCTAGCTTAAAAGATTTCATTGCGGCTCAAAGTTAGGACTTCGACATTGGAAAGTTACTAACTTCATTTATTTCGGTTCAATTTTGGTTAAGAATGAACAAAATTTGTGTGCCCATGAAACACAACCGTATTCAATTTATATTACTCGTTGTTCTCGTGCTAAACACTGTTCAAGTGTTGGCGCAAGATTCGGGTGCATCCAATACAGCCGCTTACTTCGGGTTATTAAAGAACAGACGCATTGCTGTAGTGGCCAATCAGACCAGTTTAATTGGAAATGTTCACCTAGTTGACACACTCTTATCAAGCGGAATACAAGTAGTAAAAATATTTGCACCTGAACACGGCTTTCGCGGAGAAGCGGGAAACGGAGATCATATAAACGACGGCATAGACCGGAAAACCAAACTTCCAATTATTTCATTGTATGGAAGTAATGTTCGGCCCTCACCTACGATGTTGGCTGACGTAGACGTAATTGTATTCGATATTCAAGATGTTGGGGTTCGTTTCTACACTTTTTTAGCCACCATGCAAGAAGTCATGGAAGCGGCGGCTTTGGCCAAAAAGGAGTTCATTGTTTTAGACCGACCGAATCCGAATGGATATTACATAGACGGTCCGGTCATGACCGATTCTAATTTGTTTTCATTTGTAGGACAGCTGCACATTCCCATTGTGCACGGTTGCACGCTTGGAGAGATGGCAAATATGATTAATGGAGAAGGTTGGCTAACGGTTGAGAAACACTGCGAGCTTACGGTTATTCCTTGCACAGGATATACACACAATTCTTATTTCGAATTGCCCATTAAGCCTTCGCCGAACTTGCCCAACATTGCGGCTGTTTATGCCTACCCGAGTTTATGTTGGTTTGAAGGAACATGCATCAGTATTGGAAGAGGAACAAATCTTCCCTTTCAGCAATTCGGATTCCCGAATTGCAAGGTGGGTGAAACGTCTTTCACCCCGAAGGAAATTCCGGGAGTGTCTTCCAATCCGCCGTTTAAAAATCAGCTCTGTAAAGGCATTTTAGTGCATTTCGAAAAACGTCCAACGGAGTTGAACATAGCTTGGTTGAAGACCATGTACTCGAGCTATCCGAAAAAGGATAAGTTTTTCGTTTCTCCGAATTTCTTCGATAAGTTGGCGGGCACAACAAATCTTAGAAAACAAATCCAGGAAGGCGTTTCAGAGGAAGAAATTCGTGCTTCTTGGCAACCAGATATAGAGAAGTACAAGGTTATTCGAAAAAAATATTTATTATATCCAGATTTTAATTGACATGAAAATTTCATTCAAAATTTTCCTTCTTTCTATCATGTTTTTTTTAGGAGGAAAAAGTGCGTTTGCTCAATTGGAAAATACGACTAGAGATGTTGCGCGTAAACATCCGAATGGAAATCCATACGTAGTTGTGTTTATGAAGAACACAACGGGAGAAATAGTGAAGGAAGAAGTGTATTACTCAAATGGAAATCTAGAATGGGAAGGGTATTACAAGCGCTCCATTGAAGAAGGCTCGTGGAAGTATTATTATCCGAATGGAAAATTGAAGAGCAATCAGTATTATACCAAAGGAAAAGAGAACGGTGTGTTTCTAGACTACAACGAAGAGGGGAAACTCGTCAAGCAAAGTTTGTTCAAAGACGGGAAGCTAGTCTCTGAAAGAAGTTTGTAATCTTATTTTTTCGGAAGCCATTTGTTTTCCTCAGCGCCCAATTCATGCGCTGCTGCACGCGAAAGCGTAAACAAATAATCAGAAAGTCGATTCAAGTATTGAATGAAAACCGGATTGACGGTAGAGAGCTCAGCAAGGGCAGTAGCCGTGCGCTCTGTTCTTCGACAGACAGTGCGTGCCACATGAATGTGCGAAACAGTTGGGTGTCCGCCAGGAAGTATGAAGTGCTTCAATTCAGGGAGCTCAGCAGTCATGCGGTCAATTTCTTTTTCAAGAATTTCAGCTGAATCTTCAGGAAGCGCGGGTAATTGAATTTTTTCTGCCTGATCAGGCTCGGTTGCAAAGTGACTTCCAACTACAAAAAGATTGTTTTGAATTTCACGAAGCGTTTGCTGGTGTGAAGGAAGCAAGTCAGCTACTAAACCAATGAACGAATTCAATTCGTCTATGTCACCGTATGCCGCTATGCGTATGTGATGCTTTGGAAGTCTTGTTCCTCCTAACAACATCGTTTTTCCGTCGTCTCCTTTCTTCGTGTAAATCTTCATTCTCTTATTCTTTAATGGGTTCTGGTAAATTCCAATTTCCGCGAATCACAAACCGAACGGTCGTTCGGTTGCGTTGTTCCAGCAACACTTCTTTGTATTGCAAGAGTTGTTGCATAACCATTGGCTTCGGGTGACGAATGGTTAAGATCGACACGTTGTCATTGTATCTAACATGAAAGTCGGTCAACTGTTCAATAAGCGCGTTCAATTTGTCGAGGTCAGATGGAATACACACTGAAAAGTTCAGCGCTGAGTTCTCCATCATGTGCACATGAATGCCCAAGCTCGCAAAGGTGTTGAAGATGAAGGTGAGATTGTCTTCCACTACAAAACTGAAATCTTTCGTTGAAATGGAAACCAAGGTTTGATTTTGTTTCAAAATATATGAAGCCACCTCCAATTCGGCATTTGCCTTCTCTACAATGCGCGTTCCTTCTGCTGTTGGATTTAAAAACGACTTAATATAAAGTGGAATATTTTTGTTTTGAAGCGGCTTAATGGTTCTTGGATGAATGACACTAGCGCCGTAATACGCTAACTCCACCGCTTCGCGGAAGGAAATCTCTTTCAGCAATTGGGTAGGTTGGAAACATTTCGGATCGGCATTCAACAAACCAGGAACATCCTTCCAAATCGTTACCGATTCAGCATTCAATAAAAATGCGAATATCGCCGCGGAAAAATCAGAACCCTCGCGACCAAGAGAGGTTAGATTCGTTGCAAGGTTCTTCGAAAGATTCTTCGGAAGGTCCTGTGGAAGGTCCTGTGGAAGGTCCTGCGGAAGGTCCTGTGGAAGGTCCTGCGGAAGGTCCTGCGGAAGGTCCTGCGGAAGGTCCTGTGGAAGGTCCTGCGGAAGGTCCTGTGGAAGGTCCTGTGGAAGGTCCTGTGGAAGGTCCTGTGGAAGGTCTTGCGAAGCACCTTCGGAACGACCTTGTGAAACATCTTTGGCAGCGCCAATAAATCCTTGCAGCACCAACGTCGAATGCGTTTGAAATTCATGTTGAAGGGACGCAACTTTTTGTTCGCTCATTTCCCACTGAACTCGCGCATCGCGAAAACGTGCATCGGTAATCACATAATCAGAGCTATTCAATCGTTTTGATGCGAGATTACTTTGGTTGAAATATGCATTCACAATAGCTGTCGAAAGGTATTCGCCGTATCCGATAATGCGGTCATATTCTTCGTCGAAACCAGCAGTAATGTTTTCCTTGCAGATTTGAGTCAGTTCATCGAAGATGAGCAGCCAGTCGGTATCGGTATCTACTTCCAATTCTTTGGCTATGTTGAAATGAAATTCAAATATTTCTTGAAGTTCTTTTTCGAAATCTTTTCCTTCGAAACGCTTCTTATGAATGGTTTCCAGCGCGTTGGTTGTTTTGCCCATGGCAGAAACAATGACAATTTTATTTTCAGGAAATTGGTTTAGAATAGAACACACATTACGCACTGCTTCAGCATTGCGAACCGAAGCTCCTCCGAATTTATGCACTGTTACTTGTGCCATGCTGCCTCTCTTATTTGTTCAGTAAATAAATATCCGTTTAACCATTCGGCTGAAAAAGTAGCATTGTACTTTTTGTAAAAATTCAATGCGGGTTCATTCCAATCGAGCACTTGCCAAGTCATTCCGTGGAAATTTCGTTTTGCACATTCCTTAGCCACTTCTTCAAACAAACGCGCTCCAATTCCGTTTCCACGTATTTCTTCCTTCACCACAATGTCTTCCAAATAAATCATAGGACCTTTCCAAGTGCTGTAGCGAATGTAATAAAAAGCAA
>Ga0114969_10000975_pt1 | contig 24320 bp, 26 predicted proteins | sample M_130807_MF_Meta_FD_87316 | JGI IMG/M metagenome (GOLD analysis project Ga0114969, IMG submission 87316) | Freshwater microbial communities from Lake Montjoie, Canada to study carbon cycling - M_130807_MF_MetaG | ecosystem: Environmental > Aquatic > Freshwater > Lake | place: Lake Montjoie...
AGGGTCGGTTTCGTATAACTTTTTTAATTCTGGAGTTTGTTTAAGCGCAATTTCAATTGTCATCGGAAAACCCTGCGAACCCATCGGAATCATTTTTGCGATTTGATCTCCCAATGAATGTGGATGACGCATCGCTCGTGCGACGTCACGCACAGCACCTCGCGCCATCATGGTTCCAAAAGTTCCGATCTGCGCCACTTTGTCAGCTCCGTATTTTTGCTTTGAGTACGCAATCATTTCGTCACGACGGTTATCGGCAAAGTCCATATCGATGTCTGGCGCCGACGGTCGTTCAGGGTTCAAAAATCGTTCGAAAGGCAACTTGAATTCAATCGGATTTACATTGGTAATTCCAGTTAAATATGTCGTCATCGAACCGGCAACCGAACCTCGAATGTTTGTTAGGATTCCATGATCATGAGCGTAATGAAGTAGGTCCGCCACAGTTAGGAAGTATGCAGCGTATCCCTTTTTTTGAATAACAGACAACTCAAATTCAATTCGCTCTTTTACAATATCAGTCAGTTCAACTTTTCTTGTTTTTAATCCTTCGTAAGTTAAATGTCGCAATTCCTCATCAGGCGTTCGTCCGCTTACTACAGTAAACTCAGGGAAAAGCCATTTACCCAAAGTAATCTCCAAATTACATTCATCGGCAATTTTTTTACAATTATCTAATGCTTCGGGAATATTTTTAAAAAACTTTTCTGCGTCTTTCCCTGAAATTAATGAGAAGTCCGCTTCATCCTCTAATGATTTTTCGCTGAATTCATTCTGAATTGCCACCACCGTGTTTCGTGCCAACTTGTCCTCTTTTTCCAAGTAATACACATCATGTGCGGCTACCAGTGGAATGCTTTCTGCCTTAGCAAAGTCCACAATTTTCTTCATGTTTTCTTCATGTCCTTGGACTTCTGGGTGATGGGTCAGTTCCAGATAAAAATCAGCACCGTAAACCTTTTTATAAAAATCCGATAACTCCTTCGCTCTTTCCTTATTATCTCCCTTAATTGCAATCGCCAAATCCCCGCTAAAAGATGGAACAATACACACCAAACCTTCATGATATTTTTCAATTAATTCCTTATCGATTCTCGGTTTGTAATAAAAACCATCCAAATTTGATTCGGTTACCAGCTTTAACAAATTTTTATAACCAATCAAATCTTTTGCAAGTAAAACCAATCTAGTTCTCTTGTTATCAATTCTCGATTCTTTGTCATGTCTTGTGCGAATAGCTACATAAAAATCCACGCCAACAATCGGCTTAATTTCTTTCTTCCTACATTCCTTATAAAAATCAATGACGCCGTACATGTTTCCAGCATCGGTCAAAGCAATAGAGGTAAAGCCTTTTTTAACGGCAGCACCAACCAAATCTTCAATTTTAGGTAGAGCCTGGAGGAGGCTGTAGTGGCTATGGGTATGTAAATGCGTAAAGCGATTAGTCATATTATTTGGAGAGTTTTTTGTGCTCTCATGCGGTAGTTGCCTTGTTAAGCAAGCACCATTAACTGATATAATCATTATATATGGGAGTGAATAAAAAGCAAAAAAATTATAAGTGGCTTGTAGGAATTGATGAAGTTGGAAGGGGGCCACTTGCTGGTCCAGTAACAGTTGGACTTTTTGCTATAAATGTTAAAGAAGGGTTTAAAGAAAACTTAAGAGTTGATAAAAAATTCTTCAGGAAAATTTTAGAAAAAGTAAGGATAGATGACTCTAAAGATATGACAGAAAAGCAAAGAGAGGAAACATTTGAATTTTTAAAAAAAGAAAAGTTCTATTTTTCAGTAATGCACATGAACTCAGATTTGATAGATAAAAAGGGGATCGCCGTTTGTATAAAAGAATTGGTCGATAAGCAGCTAAAAAAGCTTAACAAAAAAAATACATTTGTGGTCTTGGATGGAGGTCTTAAAACCGACCTGTACCCATCAAGGACTATTATTAAAGGAGACTCAAAATTTAAAGTTATTGGCGCGGCTGCTATTATGGCAAAAGTAACGAGAGATAGAATTATGAACGGGTTATCCGATAGATATCCAGGTTATTATTTTCATGAACATAAGGGATATGGAACTAAGAAGCATATACAAGCTATAAAAAACTTTGGCATATGTAAAATTCACCGGCAATCGTTTTTAAGGAAACTGCTTTAGGTTTTTATAAACCTGCTCCACCTGAAGTGTATACAGCCGCCTCATCTGTTTGCCCAGGCTCGCTAGGTCGAATAAAGGTGCTTGGTGAAACTCCCTCAATTGTGTGATATGCGAGAAACATATATTCAGTCCCATTTGAGTTGTATAAATAGCAGCCATATGTCGAAACAGGTTTGACTTCCTTTGGCAGAATAGAAATGTATTTAGGTGCTAAGTTAGGAATGTACCCACTTGGACCAGTTAAACCATACGATCCGTAATCTGAGCAGTTTCCAAACCAATTTCCTCCAGTACTAGGGTAAGCGTTATTGTCACTTCTGAATAACTCTAATGCGTTACGAATAGATATTAAAGAACTAAATCTGCTAGCATCTCTAGATTTGGCCCGAGCAGTCTCAAGGCTTGCTAAAACTACACTTGATAATAATCCAATTATTGCAATAACCACCAGAAGTTCTATAAGTGTAAAACCTTTTGATTTAGATGTTTTTTTCATTGATTTAGTTCTGTACCGTTAGAATAAAATTCTTGAGCTCTCTGTTGCATTTTTTGCACCATTACTCTCGATTCTTCAGGTGATAATACTCTTTTTGAACTCTTGTTAAGATTTACAAATATAAAAATAGTAATAACCACAAAAATCAAACTAGAAATTAGTAATATAAATTCAGCTTGCTTGTCGTCTTTCGCCAGGCCCATTTTTACAAGTTTTTTTACTAGACCTGATCCATTATCGTCATGACCTGAATAACTTTTTGTTTGATCTTCATCGAATTGAACAGACATATTAAGTATTGTATCAATATATACAACAAATGAAAAGCATAACCTTGCCTGTTACGTAATATTGCAATAAGACTATAAATCTGTATAATATCTCCACTATGGTAAACCACATGCGACACACCCGGGGCCACACCGGAAACCGACGAAGCCACCACGCTCTAACAACAACGAGTGCAGTTCTTTGCGGTAATTGCGGCGCTCCTAACAGAAAGCACGTTATCTGTGCTAACTGCGGCTTTTATAAAGGCAGAGACGTACTAGGAAAGACTAAAAAGGCAGATAAAAAGGAAGCAAAATCAGCAGGAAAGGCTCCTCGATCAAAGAAGGCCAAGAAATAATCAAAAACAAAAACACCCTTAACAAAGGGTGTTTTTGTTTGACACTAATTAAAATAGGTATAGAATATCCAACGTAAGAACCTTATATGGCAAACCGGCATTTATCACGATCAATAGCAATGCAGTCACTCTTCGAATGGGATTTCCGTTCGATGCCGGACTTGACCATGGATGAGGTTGTTTCTCGAAACACAGAAGAGTTCGCACCAGGCGTTAGTGACACAAGTTTTACGAAAAAAATTGTAGATGGGGTATTAACAAAAAGAGCAGATCTGGATTCCATAATTGAAAAAGCAGCCCCTGAATGGCCAGTCGCAAAAATTGCCATTGTCGACAGAAATGTTTTGCGAGTTGGACTTTACGAATTACTATTTGCAGATAAAAAAGAAGTGCCAGCAAAGGTTGCTATCAACGAAGCGATTGAACTTGCAAAAACTTTTGGTGGAGAAACTTCTGGAAAATTCGTAAACGGTGTGTTGGGTGCAGTTTACAAAGAAATGGGAGAGCCAGGAAAAGATGAAATTTCGCCACGCAAAGTCCGCGAAGCAAAAATGAATATTCCGTTTGAAGAGATGCCTATCAAGGTTTTAGGGGGAGCTGTGGTTTATTCAAAGCATGAGAACGAGGTTTACCTTGCACTTGTGCATGATGTGTTTGGGCATTGGACTTTGTCTAAGGGTGGAGTGCTTCCTGATGTCGATGTAAAGATTGGAACTACAGCAAAGATAAAAGAAGAAATAGGGCTCGACATTAATATCGAAGAAGAGCTCGCAAAAAATGAATATGTCGCATCGCACCCCGAAGAAGGCAAGATTAGAAAGCAGGTGACATATTTCCTAGCATCCGGTCCATACCAAGACCTCAAACTTGGAGACAGTGGAGGCCTCGACGATGCAAAATGGTTCAAATTACAGGATATTTTGACTCTAAATTTTTATAGTGATATCTTACCGATCGTTACCAAGGCTATCCAAATTCTCTTGAAAAAAAGCTAATTTTATTGTATTATAGGCCCACTTATGGATTTTTCAGTTTTCGAAAAAAGCATCAATATTTCCTTTAAAGACGCCGAGCTTTTAAAGCAGGCTTTTACGCACCGTTCATATTTAAATGAACACAAGGGCTCTAAAATGGAACACAACGAACGTCTCGAATTTCTAGGCGACGCGGTTTTAGAATTGGTTGTCACTGACTTTTTATATAAAAAGTTCCCTAAAAAGAGTGAGGGAGAATTGACTGCATACAGATCGGCGCTTGTGAACTCGACAACCCTCGCAACGGTTGCAGAAAAACTTAACATGAATTCATTCCTGCTTCTGTCAAAGGGTGAGTCAAAAGACACAGGACGCGCTCGACAGTTTATTTTGGCGAATACTTTTGAATCGGTTCTCGGTTCGATTTACCTTGATCAGGGTTATGCTGTTTCTGAAAAATTCGTAGCAGAAAATCTTTTCCCAATGCTTGATGAAATTCTTCACACAAAATCTTTTATTGACGCAAAGAGTCAGTTCCAGGAAAAAGCTCAAGAAAAAGTTGGCATTACTCCTTCATATAAATTGGTTAAAGAAACAGGACCTGACCACGGTAAGGTTTTTACAGTTGGCGTATATATTGACGGGGAAATGATTGCTACAGGTGACGGAAAATCTAAACAGGATGCAGAACAGGAGGCGGCTAAAAAGGCTTTGTCTATGAAGGGGTGGTAGGATTTTTTAAATTTTTTCTGCTAGAATGTATCAATACATATGCAGTTAAAGAGCCTCGAAATCAACGGTTTTAAGTCCTTCGCCAAGAAGGGTAATTTGGTCTTTAATTCTCCGATTACATCGATCGTGGGGCCCAATGGATCAGGTAAATCGAATGTCGCTGAATCTTTCCGGTTTGTACTTGGAGAGCAGTCTATAAAGTCTATGCGAGGCAAGAAGGGTGAGGACTTAATTTTTAATGGTGGTAAAGATACCCCTCGGGCAAATCGCGCCTCTGTAAAATTGGTATTTGATAACAAGAGCAAGCTTTTCAAAATGGATTTTGATGAAATTAGTTTAGAGCGCGTGGTACATCGCGACGGAGTAAATGAATATTATATAAATGGATCACAGGTTCGTTTAAAAGACGTAGCGGAAATGTTGGCACATGCAAACATTGGATCATCAGGTCACCACATCATTTCACAAGGTGAAGCGGACAGGCTGTTGTCATCAAATCCAGAAGAGCGAAGGGAGATGATAGAGGATGCACTTGGTTTGAAAGTTTTTCAATACAAAAAAGAAGAGAGCGAGAAAAAATTGGAGAAAACCGCACAGCATATAAAAGAGGTAGAATCTTTACGAAGAGAAATTGCTCCTCACATCAGGTTTCTAAAAAAGCAGGTTGAAAAAATCGAGAAGGCGGCGGCGCTACGTGCAGAATTGTCTGTTCAATATCGCGAATATTTTGCTCGAGAAGAGGCGTACTTAAAAAAGGAAAAGAAAAGACTTACGGATGCAGGGGTTGAACCTCGTAATGAACTTGAAAAAATTGAAATTGAATTAACTCATCATAAAAAGGTACTAGATGAAATGTCTAAGGGTGACAATAACCACACACATTTGTTGGATTTGGAAAAGCTAATTACAACTACACGTCATAAAAAAGATGTGTTGATGAGAGACATTGGACGATTAGAAGGCGAGATGTCTTATATTAAGAAAACTATTGAAAGCAAAATCAAAGAGGCGGAAAAAGAAAATTCAAGTCATAAAATGATTTCGCTTTTACATATCGAATCATTGGCAAAAGATGTAAATGAGCACCTTCATGCTGTTTTGAATTCTGATAATTTAGAAGTAATTAAAACTTCAGCCGCAGAGATTAAACGATTGGTGGCCGATTTTATTCATCATCACAAAAATGAAGGAGAAGCCCCAGTGGTTTCTACAAAATCCGACGAAGAAGATTTGCTTAAAGTCACTTCAAAAATTTCTGAAATTGAAGATAATCTAAAAAATATCAGCACAGAAGAGAAAAATCATGAGTCAAAATACCAAGAATTAAAGTCCAAAATCGACAAGGATAAAGAGAACAATGTAGAGTCCGAAAAGGCTATTTTACGCATTATGTCGCGTCAGAACGAGCTTCATGGGCTACTACACTCTATAAAGGCAGAAACTGACCGTATGGCGCTAGAACAGACCGATTATGATAGGGAACTCCAGGAGGCGGGAATGCTCATTGGGCGTGAAGCTATTGCGTTTTACGAGGAGGACATCCTATCGCATATGGATAATGGTGAGGCAAGAAACGTCCAAGTTGATCGTCGAAGGGCTATCGAAAAATCAAAAATTCGCCTAGAAGAAATGGGCGGAGCAGGTGGTCAAGAGGTGATGAAGGAATACAAAGACGCCGAGGATCGCGATCAATTTTTAATGAAAGAATTGGGGGACTTGATGCAGTCGTCAGAGACTTTGAATACATTAATTGCAGATCTTACAGAAAAATTAAACGAAATGTTTAAAGACGGTATTAAAAAAATAAATACAGAATTTGATAGATTTTTCAAATTGATGTTTGGTGGAGGGGAAGCACGTTTAGAAATTATTAAAGAAGTGAAAAAGAAACGAAAGAAGTTGGATGAAGATTTGGAAACTGAGATGCCCGAAGAGGAAGAAGTTTCAGAGGGGATAGATATTCATGTTGCGCTTCCGCATAAACGCACAAAGGGTTTGATGATGCTTTCAGGGGGGGAAAGAGCACTGACTTCAATTGCATTATTATTTGCAATGTCACAAGTTAATCCGCCACCATTTATTATTTTGGATGAAACTGATGCGGCGCTTGATGAAGCAAATTCTAGAAAATATGGAGATATGATTGAGGCGCTTTCAAAGCATTCTCAGTTGATTTTGATTACGCATAATCGTGAGACAATGTCACGAGCGGGTGTAATTTACGGAGTAACCATGGCAGGGGAAGGGCATTCGAAGCTACTTTCGATTGCGTTTGATGAGGCGGTGGTGGTCGCGAAGTAATTACCCAAACAAATACGAATGACTCCCAATATCCGCCAATATTAGAATTAACACATCTTTTTCAATTTTATACACCAAAAGCAAATCACTCTGAATATGGCATTCTCGATGTCCTGTATAATCTCCCCATAATGCATGGTCTCTGAATTTTTGGTCTAGTGCCTTACCTGCAGATAGTATGTTAATAATAGACTCAATAGTTCTGAAAACTTCAGGTTTAAACTTTCCGCTTACTTGTAAGCGAGCTATCGATCTTTCGTACTTTTTTGTTCTTAATGGGATTAGCATTTTTTGAAATTAATAGATCTGCCATAAGATCTTCACCTGATTCATACCTCTTCCCATATTTCAGCGCCCACGCCACCTCCTTGTCCCATTCCGCTCTGATCTGTTTCGGAGTTCTTTTTGGTGTGAAGGGAAGTCCGCCTTCAACGATAACCTGTGAAAGAAAGGCCTTTACCGCAGAGGACATGTCTAGACCAATTTCTGATAATATTTTTGAAGATTCTTTTTTAATCTTTTCGTCTATACGTATGTTTAGAGTTGTCATATATCAAGTATAGACAATGTACATACAATGTCAATACACTATTATTCCACAATATACCCTCGTCCCGGCACAGTTCTAATCAAAGTGTTCCTTCCACCGTCTAATTTTTTCCTCAAATTCCTAACATGTGCCTCGATAGTATTTGAAAAAGGATTGGTATCATTCTCCCATACGCTCTCATTTATATACCCACGGCTAACCACGCGCCCACGATTTCGTGCAAAACATTCGAGGAGCATAAATTCCTTCCTGGTCAAATAAACTCTCTTTCCATTTCGAGTGACACTCTGGCGATTAATATCTAAATCGATGTCATCAATTGAAAGTGTCGAGGAGTTAAACTGTGGGGGTCGTCTGGTAACTGCTCTAATTCGTGCTAAAAGTTCGCTGAATGAAAAAGGTTTTTGTAAGAAGTCGTCCGCGCCGGCCTCGAGAAGAGTTACTTTTTCAGGCACTTTGTCGCAAACGGAAATCATAATGATAGGTGCGCTTTTTCCTGCTTCACGGATTTCTTTGCAGACTTGTAAACCATTTCTTCTAGGCATCATATAATCCATTACGATTAAATCGTAATAATTTGTCCTCGCCATGTATGACCCGCTCTCTCCGTTATTAACACAATCAACTGTAAATAATTCGCTTTCTAAGTTTTCCCGTAGAGTTTCTCTGATATCATGATTGTCTTCTACCAATAAAATTTTCATGGATTTTATGACTTTATTATATTAAATAACCCTATCTTTACAAGATAAGGTTAAATAAATATGAAGAAATGGCCGTTTATCCACAACCTAGAGACTTTTCACGCGTAGTTTCGTCTGTCTTTCCTTGTCCACCTTTGGAAGCTTAACAGTCAGCAACCCTTGGTTTTCTAATGCCTCGGCCCGTTCTATGTCTACTTCGTGTGGTAATACAATGCTTCTAGAAAATGAACCCCAGTACAATTCCTTGTGGAAATAGTCCTGATCTGACATCTCGCTTTCTTCTTTTCGACTGCCTTTAATTGTTAAAATGTCTCGTGAAAGGGAAATCTCTACGTCCTCGCGCTTTACACCTGGAATCATTGTTCGAACGATGACATGAGATGTTGTTTGATATACATCAAGTGCCAGTTCACCTTCACCAGCCTGCTCTTCGAGCCAAGTAGATGAAACACCGGTGCTAGAGCTTTGCTTTGTTAAGTGCTTTCCGTTTTTACTTTCGTGTTCCTCAATTTCCTCTGTCTCATCATCTAGGATGACGCTGCCTGTTAATCTTTCAAATAATGATCTTTTCTTTTTCATGCTTTTTTAGAAGTTTTTAATCTTTTTCACGCGTTCGAGGCTTATCGTTAAAAGAATGACCAAAACCCAGACTGATAAGAACACAGGAAGCGTATTTTCTTTGTCGTTGTTTATTATAAAAAAATTAAACATAGAATGCAAGACGACAGCTATAACAAGTCCTGTGCAAAGTGCTAGGAATTTTTTAGTTTTCGAAGCATAAAAAGTTAGTCCGATACAAAGCGCGATAGATCCTGAGGCTATAAAGTGTAAGAGAGAGGCTCCCATAAAGCGCATGGCACCAGCGTTAATAGCGTTTACTGTATCTCCTCGAAGGAGCGGGCCTAATAATAGAATGGTGTTTTCCATCGCTGAAAATCCAAGAGAGGCAGTAGTTATGTAAATAAATGCATCAATTGGATGCACAAATGAGACGTGTCTAAAGGCTGTGAATCGCGCAGCGAGGTACTTTATAATTTCTTCCCAGAAAGCCCAAACGGTAACTGCAATAAATGAAGCTGAAGTAAAAGTGGGAACAAAAAACTTTCCAACATAGATGGTCAGTTGTTGAAGTGGAAAAACTACGAAAACCCCAGCCATACCAATCATAAAAGTCAGGATGATTAAACTGCGAGGTTCGTGGTGTTCATTTTCCTCGTGCATCCAAAACCAGAGCCATAAAAGTGCAGGTAAAATTCCACCCATAAGGGCGTATAGAAAGACGTGAAGTTTTAATGCGCAGATTATGCTTGTACAGGCCATTTTTGAACGATAAGCATATTATCGCTCATTTTTACAGATTTTGGTAGGAGCGCCCAGAGTTCTTCGGTGATAAATGGCATGAAGGGGTGTAGGACGGTGATGGAATTACGAAGCAGGGTGGCGAGTACGTGTTGGCGAGAAGTTTTATTATCTCCCGTAAGGATAGTTTTACTTTCCTCAATGATGACATCGGCAATTGTGTGCCAAATGTAGTGATAAATTTTTTCTGAAGCGAGGTGGTATCTGTACTCGCCAATGTCTTTTGTGATATCAATTAAAAATTGATAGTGATCTCCCATGATTTTTATATCTTCTGGGGTTGTCGCTTCACCATCTGTGTAATCCTCTAATGAAGTTAAAATAAAACGTGTAATGTTCCACAATTTATTTCCAAAGTTTCTATTTCCTTTAATTTTGTCTTCAGAAACTTTCATATCTGTTCCGGGTGCAGTTCCTAGTACCAGTGTAAGTCGTGTTGCGTCCATCCCGAATTTATCCGCCATATCAATCGGGTCAATTCCGTTGCCAAGGGATTTCGAAAATTTAACACCCTTTTGATCTCGTACAATTCCAGTTATCAAAACTTTTTTAAATGGGACTTGATCAAGGGCGTAACCGGTCATCATAATCATTCTGGCAACCCAAAAGAAAAGAATTTCGTATGCTGTCACAAGAAGATTTGTTGGGTGGAAAACTTTCAAATCTTTTATGTCAGTTGGCCAACCCATAGTAGAGAAAGTCCAAAGGCCAGAAGAGAACCATGTATCAAGGGTGTCTTCGTCTTGCTTCCAGTCCACGCCTTCCGGGGCGTCGATTCCACAGTAAACTTCTTCTCCTTTATACCAAACAGGAATTCGGTGACCGTACCAAATTTGCCTTGAAATACACCAGTCTTTTAGATTATCAATCCAGTGGAAATAGGTTTTATCAAAATGTGACGGCATAATTTCAACTTTCTTTTCGGCAACCGCTGAACGCATAATGTCTTTCAAGGTTGTGGTATGGCCGTTTTTTGTAAACTCTTTATTCACCGCCACGAACCACTGCAATTTTGGAAGTGGCTCAACAATACCACCAGTTCTTTCGGCAGTTGAAACATTTTGGTTAATTTCTTTTTCTTCAATCATCAAGTTTTCGGACTTTAACCATTCTACAATCGCAGTTCGCGCATCTGTTGTTTTCTTATTCAGGATTCTTTCATCACCAACTGTTATTTTGGCGTACTCGTTTATAACCTGTTTGATAGGTAGGTTGTGTCGTTCTGCCATCATAAAATCTATCTGGCTGTGAGCGGGAGTCACACCTAAGGCGCCAGTTCCAAATTCAGGATCTACTTCTTTGTCCGCGATAACTTTTACAGTGACAGGTACTCCGCAAAATTCGAATGAATATTCTTTTCCGATAAAATCTTTGTAGCGTGCATCATCTGGGTGAACAGCAACGGCAGTGTCACCTACTTTTGTTTCGGGACGGGACGTAGAGATTGCAATGGGGAAGTCTTTTGAATATTTAAAAGTATACAAAGTCGCCTTGCGTTCCTCGTATACGATCTCGTCATCAGAAATGGTTGTTTGGCCTTTTGGATCCCAGTTAACTACACGAAATCCTCGATAGATTAAACCATCATCGTACATTTGTTTAAAGATTGTTCGTACCGCAAGATTTCTTTTATCGTCCAAAGTAAAAGCTTCACGAGACCAATCGCATGATGCACCGGTTACTTTTAGTTGAGAAACAATTGTGTCGTGACTTTGTTTTGCAAATTCATTGATGCGCTTTAACATTTCCTCACGACCTAAATCATGGCGAGATTTTCCTTCTTTTTTCATGATGTCCTTTTCAACTTTTGCTTGAGTCGCGATTGCTGCATGATCAGTCCCTGGAATCCATAAAGCTTTCTTTCCATTCATTCGATTAAAGCGAATGGCGATGTCTTGGATTGTTGCACCTAAAACGTGACCTAAATGCAGTGTTCCTGTTACGTTTGGTGGGGGAAGGATGATGGTGTAAGTCTCAGTCCCATTACTGTTGTCAGGGTTAAAAAAGCCCCCGGTTTCCCAGGCTTCGTAGATGCGTTTTTCGGTGTCTTGGGGATTGTAGGGCTTTAAAAGCTTTTCGGGAATCATGAGGTAAATAGTAGCAATTATAGGGATAAATTTCCACTTTATTTTTAGTGTATTGAATAATATTAAATATGTGGTATGGTATCAATGGACAAAGTGGTATTCTGCCGCTCTCCAGAAAAACTAACGAAAGGAGGTAAGTGTGAAAAGAGGAAGAGGACAACGTCGCAGGAGGTCGCTTGAGGAAAAATTAAGATGGCGACTAACCCAATGGAATTCTGACCCAGAATCCAAAGCCTTAGGTGATGCTATGGAAGAAAAGTTCCTCCGAGCTTGGGATGTTCCGTCGGATAACCCTCCCTGGTTTCATGAGGTTGAACCAGCAAGTCTGGAAGAGGATCTCTGTGAATGGAAAGATGCCAGCATTCTTACTAAGGACCGAATCAAAATCCCCGTCCAAGTTAAAAGTTCGGTGGCAGGAGTGGAGAAGCATTTAAAGAAGTACCCTGGTTTCAGTGGAATCATAATTGTGGTAATCGAAGAAGATACTCCACTTGAAATCAGACTGCGCACCGAAAGGTTATTGCAGGACAAAGGATTTCTCGAGGAATTCAACAAAACCTAGTCAGCGGCTCGTCCGCCGGCTAGGTTTTTGCTTTTTACAACGACAAATTTCCACTTGCCTTAAAATCAACTTCAAGCGAATCCACCTTACTTACAAACCGCATATAACCCGCAACAGCAATCATAATTGCATTATCAGTCGAGTGTTCAATCTGCGGAATAAATAAATTTACATCAATAAAGTCCATCGAAGTCATTTTCTGAAAAGCACCTCGAATATTTTCATTCGCAATCACACCACCGCCAATAATAATCGTGCGCACATTGTGATCAATCATGGCTTGTCTTGTTTTCTTCACCAGCACCTCTGTTGCAGAATCTTCAAATTCCCTTGCGATGTCTTCTTTGTCAGTTTCTGAAAGTTCTCCCATTTTTTTTACTAGATACAAAACCGCAGTCTTTAGGCCAGAAAAAGAAAAATCGTAGTCTTTTGTATTTAACATTGGACGGGGTAAAACTATATTTTCATTTTTCACTCTTTCTCTAGACTTTTTAGCTAATGCAGAAATTTTTGGCCCTCCTGGATATTCTAGTCCTAAAATTCTCGCTACCTTATCAAACGCCTCACCGACTGCATCATCCCTGGTTCTACCAATAACAGAATATTCATGCCAACTTTTTATTAATACCAATTCTGTGTGTCCACCTGAAATTAAGAGTGCAAGGGCAGGGAAGGTGACATTTTTTTCTTTTTCAGAATCAACAAGAACCGAAACAATGTGTCCCTCCATGTGATTTGTCGGAACTACCTTAATGTTCCAAACAGTTCCTAATGTTTTTGCAAAGTTTATTCCAACCCAAAGCGCAGGTTCAAGTCCTGGTCCTTGTGTAACTGCGATCACATCAATGTTTGGTTTTTCAATTGTTTCTAATAATTGAATAACGTCCGCTGCCATTTCATGTTCCATTTTTAGAGAGACTAAAATTTTTGTTTTTTCTTCATCTCCAAGTGTGGACTTTTTCTCCTGATACAAACCTGACTTTTTTAAAGCCTCTATGAAAAGTGGAGTGATATTCTTACTGTGTTCTCGTTTAGCGAGAGCTGGGAAGACCCCACCGTGCTTGGCATGTATTTCGATCTGAGATTGTAGGGCATTACCTAAAACCTTGATTTCAGGGCCATTATTAAAAGGTTCCTTTACTTCATTTCCACTATTAATAACCCCGTGTTCACCGGCTTCTATAATGCAAATAGCCGTCTCGTCACAGCTTGTTTCTATGCCTAGAACTATGGTTTTCATTAGGCTTCTACTATATCCTATTTTGTGCAAATCCAAAGGCCGTCCCCAGTCTCGAGTTCCTCGATCTTCCACCCAGCCTTCTGTAGGTATTCTTTAAAAGCTTCTAACCGTTCCTTCATGTCCGTAGTATTATCCACGATTAGGAAAGTTTTTTCTGTAATTATAGGGGAGAGTGCCTCTAGGTATTGAATGAATTTCGAACGATTAGCATCAAAAAATAAAAGATCTGCAGTTTGCAATTCCTTAACAATCTTTGGCAAAGCAGTTTCAATTTCTTCCTCAAAAATCTCTGCATTAATATCAGCTTTCTTAAAATAATCTTTTGCAATATTAAACTTGTAATCCCTTTTCTCAATTGTAGAAAGTTTTCCGCTTTGTTTTTTAAGTGCCAGTCCCATCCATACTCCTGAATATCCAATACCGGTACCGAGCTCTACGACATTTTTAATATAATTCTTTAATATAAAGTTATATAAAAATTCTCCTGTTTCAGGCGAAACAGGCCAAGGACGATCGCCATAAATTCCATCGGGGTCAGACAAATGCTGTCCAATTTCAATCTGGGAAGGTGAATACCAAACAAGGGTTTTAGAAATCCCTTCTAATTCTTTTAAAATTTCTTTTCCCTCCATCTTAACCTCTAGTGTAGTCAATAGGTGTAGTAGTCGCTGGTTCCTCTTCTTCGTAATGTGGAAAACAAATATCACCTGTCATAATGTCGTACTTGTCTCCAATTGCGCAAGATACTGGTGGGGGAGTTTTCTTTGCAGTCATTGAGATGTAAGCCCATATTATAAGGGCTGAAAGCAGTATAATTCCGATTATAAAGGCGATGTTGGTTTTGGTAGTTTTCATATTTATAGTATAGCAGAAGTTTTGAATTTTTTTAAGTTTATATATATTACTAGAACTCAATCTTTCCGTCCGGAGAATACAACTCAACAGACTTGATGGTTGAATATTGAGTTAGGGTATCACGGAGCACTGCTAGAATGTGCATTTTTTCACAACTACTGAGGAACCCTAGCTATGTACTACTGGGAGTTTCAGCACTATCCAACATCACCTTCGCTACACCGTTTACAATGCTTACAGATTTATAAACACCGTATTGTGCAAGCTCCTTACTGAAAAGTATTTTCAAAGAAGCATCTGCAACTGAAGTGGTCTTCGGAACTAGATAGCTCACAGGATAAGTAGCTCCGCAATCGCTCGTCTTCGCAATTTCCTTATCCTGAAGATATAAGTTCAAAACAGTTTGGTCAGTTGTTGTGACGTTGAATTGAACTTTGTTGCTGTTCTTTCCCCAAGGGTTCGCGTAAATGTAATATATACCCGGAGTAATTTCTAAATATTTAGGACATGAACCATCTTTGTAACTAGTATTTGTCGTACAAACTTTAGATTCAATTTTTACTCGGATTGTTTTATTTTCTCTAGGGACATTTCCTATACCGTGTAAATAAGCTGTTTCACCTTTTTCATTTTCAATTGTAGCGTCTAAATCTCCTTCAAATCCTTCGAGATTTTCTCCTTTTATTTCAATGATTGTTCCGATTGGTCCTGAAGTTTGAGAAATTGAGTCGATGTGGGGGAGAGGATTAGAGTCTACGGGCGTTGTGGTTGTGGCAGTGGGAAGTGAGGTGGGCACTTCTTTAGGAGTAGAGAATCCCCAAACTGCTAGTACAATTAAGATGATAACTACCAAGACTGTAATAAGGGTTTTTTTCATATACTGTGAAGTATAACAGAAATCTGTGAACCCATTGGGTGGCTTTGTGAGTTTAGTCTATATTAAATATGATATTTAAATTATAACTACTCAGCGTCCAGTATTTTATCCAAAGCGTTTCCTACCAATGCTATAAGGTCGTTGGCTTCTACTTTAATTGATTCCTTTTTTCCTTCTCTTTTTACAGCTAAGTATCTTTTGAATCTAAGTAGTATTCCTCGAGCTGTTTCCTGGTCTTTAATATTATCTAGGGCAAATTCCACAGGTCCTAATTTTTCATTAGAATCAAAAATATCTATTTGAATGGCGTCCTTGTCATCGAACTCAATTCCGAGAACCAGTGTTTTAATGGGAATTCTGCCTCCGGAGTTAGTTGTGGTGGGTTTTCGTACATGATTATATATTAGCATGTTATAAAAAACGCACTAGAGTTTTGGTGCTGGTGACCCTATAGAGTGGCTTTCGGAACTTACTAGACAGAGAGATCATATCAAAAGTAGTATAGAAGCACTTAGTTTTACTATGTCTGTTACACCTCGCTAATTACCTCAAAGCCACTAAAGCTTCCCGTAATAGCCAAACCGATAATCGTATCAGCAAGCCCTTGGTTTTTAATTTTCTTTGCTGTTTCGTTAATAGTAGCTCCCGAACCCAAGGCATCGTCTATCAGAAGGACTGTTTTAAACTTTTTCGTATCATCCACAATAATGGTTCTCTTTGCATTTTCAATACGGTCCTCAAGCTTATTGAGGGTCTTTTGAGGCACGATAACAGGGGTCTTCACTTTTACTAGAGAAACCTTGGGATTAGTTAGATGAAGTTGTCGCTCTAGTTCTCGCATAAGCTGGATTTCTCGTTTGACCGTGGGCGGTATAAATCCTACAGCCTCAATTTTATATTTCATTATAAGTTCTTCTATTTGAGGTCGGATTTGGTCCACAAGCTCTTTTATCAACCCTCGGTTTTGACTTTGCTTGGCGTAGAGCAAAAGCTGTCCAAGCTTGGTCTTACCGAAGCGTTTAATGCTATAAAAATCTAGGTAGAATAGCTTGTCTACAGCCGTGTCGGGAAAAGTACCCTTAAGTTTGTGCATACCATTTATCAAGCCGTCTTTTTTGTATCGCTTATATTTCTTGAGAGTATCAACGTATTCTTTTGCTGTTTTTTCAAGTGGGTCCTTTCTTTTGAGACACCAATTTATGAAGCCTTCAAATCCTTCCTGTCTTTCGCCTGATGGAGTGATATTAAGAAAGTTCTCATCAATGATTTTTCTGGTCTTTTCATCAACGGTATTGTCTTCCTTTTTAATTTTGTCTTCAGCAAGAAGGTAAAAGACTTTCGGTGGTCTACCGATTTTGTATATTTTCCCTTCATTGAGTAGGGAACTGAGCTGTTTTCGGATGGCTCGCGAGGTAATATCAAAATGATTCGTCAGTTCGTTTCCCGAAGCTTGCCCTTTTTGCTTTATATATTCGAGGATTTTATATGAAGTTTTTGATTCCATAAAGGAATAATGGCATTAATTGTAGAAAGTTCCTAGTTCCCAGTGAACTAGGAACTTTTTAAAAAATGTGACCCCACAGAGAATCGAACTCTGCTTCTCGCCTTGAAAAGGCGATGTCCTAACCGATAGACGATGGGGCCGTATTTGTCCCCAAGAATATAACATTTTTTGGGAAAAAGGCAAAAAAGAGGTATATTGTTAACATATGAAAAACACCACATTACTTTTTCTAATTAAAAAAACAGATAACAAAATTACTGATATTTGCCTGGCTATGAAGAAGCGCGGATTTGGTACGGGACGATGGAATGGTGTCGGAGGAAAACTTTCAGAGGGGGAATCAATTGAAGATGCTACAAAGAGGGAAACCAAAGAGGAAATTGGCGTTGATATTTCATCAATGTCGAAAGTGGCAGAGCTTGCATTTTCTTTTGCTAATAATCCAGATTGGAATCAGCTGGTACACGTCTTCACAACTACCGAGTGGAGTGGAGAGGTTATCGAAAGCGAGGAGATGAAACCGCAGTGGTATAGAATTTCAGACATTCCATTTAAAGACATGTGGCCTGATGATATATTTTGGCTTCCAAAAGTTCTAGAAGGGGAATTGATTAAGGCCTCTTTTACTTTTGGTGAAAAAGATGCGATTTTAGATCAAAAAGTTGAAACTGTAGGGGCTTTATAATACTATTGTCCCACGGGCGATTAGCTCAGTTGGTAGAGCGCAACATTGACGTTGTTGATGCCAGAGGTTCGAGTCCTCTATCGCCCACAGATTACGCGTGCAAATGATTATAAATATCCTCCAGTGCCTTCACCGCGTCACCCGCTGCAATATTATTTTGATGATAAAGCCCGTCAGTACAATCCCCAGCCGCCCAAATTCCCGGAGTTTTTGATTCTTGTGTACGAGGATTAACAATAATTTTTCCGATAGGATCGAGTTCAACAATATCTTTTCAAAATCCGTACTTGGTAAGAGTCCGATTTCTACGAATATTCCTGTAACAGGAAGTTCTACAATTTCTTCACCGTTTTTATACGAAAAACTCTTTACAAACTTTTCACCCTTAACCTCATATGGAATGGCGTTTTTAATCGCTTTAACATTTGGCTTTGAAAGTACTTTTTCAACTGTGACTTCATCGGCTCTAAAGACATCACTTCGATTAACAATGGTCACGCTTTTACAATATGCTGCAAGCTGGGCTGCGCTTTCGAACGCTGCGTTTCCTCCACCGACGACAACTACATCCTGATCGGCAAATAGGGGACCATCGCAAGTGGCACAATATGTTAAACCTTTATTATCAAATTCTTCTGCGCCTGGAACTTCCAATTTTCTGCGTTTACTTCCTGTAGTAATTAAAACAGTCTTTGTTTCAAAAACTTCATCTTTCAAAGTGACAGAAAACCCTTCTCCATTTTTTTCAATTTTTGAAACCAAACCTCCTTCTTTGATATCCACAATGTTTCCTGCATAAGCGCGAAGATGCGCCTCCAAACTTTTTGAAAGTTCCGCCCCAGAAATTTTAACTGTACCAATCCAGTTTTCTATTCCTTCCGAAACAGTACTCTGTCCTTCGAAGTTTTTAGTAATAAAAAGCGTTTTAAGTTTCTTTCTGCTGGCGTAAACCCCTGCTGCTACTCCTGCGGGTCCTCCCCCGATAATTGTTAAGTCATATGTCATAGTTTGGATATTTTAGCAGATAAAAATGAAAAAGTCCCTTTCGGGACTTTTTCATTGTCTTATTTAAGCTTTGATCGTCTCAAAAACGCTGGAATCGCATTCCAATCGTCTTCGTCCTTGTCGTCCTTCTTTTTCTCTATTTTAATGGGTTCTGTAGAATTAGCAGTTGGCTGATCAAATGAAGTTACTGGAATTGAATTGAAAATCTTTCCACGTTCTTCTTTTGCAGGTGCATCATTCGTTGTATCGAAAAGACTTTTCTTGATCGCTTCAGAGTTAGGGAAGTTTGCAGCGATAACAGTGATTCGAAGTTCGTTCTTCTTTAATCTTTCATCGCGAACTGTACCGAAAATAATCTTGGCGTTAGGATCAACTGATTCTGTAATAAGTTTCGCGGCCTCTTGAATTTCCCACATTGTAAGATCCTCTCCACCAGCGATTGAAAATAGAACACCTTTCGCTCCGTGAATTGAAACATCCAATAATGGAGAACTAATTGCAGCACGAGCCGCTTCTTCGGCGCGCTTCTCACCGCTTGCAAATCCGATACCCATAAGAGCTGACCCTGCATTTTCAAGGACTGCACGGATGTCGGCAAAGTCGATGTTACCAACAGTTCCAGGCATTGTGATAAGTTCAGAAATTCCTTCAACGGCCTGTTTCAAAACTTCGTCACACATTCCGAAAGCTTGCTTTGCAGTCGTCTCCTTAGAAACTGTTGCCATTAAACGATCGTTTGGAATTACAACAAGTGCATCTACTGATCGAGATAGTTCAGCTAAGCCTTGTTCTGCAAGTCGCATTCTCTGCTGTCCTTCAAATGAAAAAGGTTTTGTGACCACCGCTACGGTAAGCGCTCCCATTTCTTTTGCAATTTTTGCAATAACAGGAGAAGCACCTGTGCAAGTTCCTCCACCAAGTCCACCTGATACGAAAACCATATCAGAGTTTTTTAATGCCTCCTGAATTTCTTCTTTAGTTTCTTCCGCTGCCTTTTTTCCGACTTCTGGATTCATGCCAGCGCCCAAACCTTTTGTAAGATTTTTTCCAATGTGAATTTTCTTTTTAGAAAGTGCGTGATGCAGGTCTTGTGCGTCCGTATTGATAGCGAGAAAGTCTACGCCCTTCACTTTAGAATTAATCATATGATTGATCGCATTTTTTCCCGAACCGCCGACACCGACGACTTTAATTCGAGCAAATGTTTCAACTTCTGGTTTGACTTGGATCATGTGGTATTTATGTATAGTTTAAAGGCAGCTTTTTTAAAAGCTTTCTTGTCTGGTAAATTTAACGATTCTTGCTGATGTATCCCTTCTTCCTAGGGAACATCAAGAGCGGCCTTAGAGGTATAATAGCATGTTTTAAGGGGAGGGCAATGTGGGGGAAGGATTTACTAAGGCAAAAATTGCTTGATCCACTTCCAAATTGTACCTCTTGTTTTTCCAATCAATCGCATACCATCCTTAATATCAACTGTATTTTCATCTTCTGAATTAATTCCTAATACCCCAAGTCCATAACAAACCACCCACTCAGCTTGTTTTTCGGTGATGAATTTAAAAGTCGTGTCATATTTTATACCAGGACATTTTGAAGGAAGGTGAAGGGAAGTGCGCGCAGCATTTTCAATTCCAGTTAAAGTTGATCCTCCTCCGATCATGATGATTCCAGCAGGAAGAAGGCCACTTCGATCGATCTTTTTTAAATGAGTATCAATAAGTTCAAAAATATCAGACAACCGTGCGTCAATAATACCATCCAATTTTTTTCGTGACACAGTAGGTGCTCCAGCCCCGCCAGTTTTTACAAGTTCTGCTTCCTCCAATGAAATCTGCAATCCAAGTGCAATGTCATTTGTAATGTCGTTTGAACCAATAGGGAAGACTTCTAACGAAATCGGAATATTATTTTCAAAGACAATAATAGAAGTGGTCTCTGCCCCGATATTTACCAAAACGCAACCTGCAATTTTTTGCGTCTTTGTAAGTGCAACTAAACTTGCTGCCATTGGTGCTGCTACTACATCCTCGATTGAAATTCCCGCTTCTTCAACTGCCAACAACATGTCATTCAAATGATGTGTCTGACATGTGATATATAGAACGCGAGCTTCTAAGCGGATCCCTTTCATACCTTGTGGGCGTCCTAAAACGCGTTTTCCATCAACACGATATTCAAGGGCTACACTGTGAATAATTTTTCGATTGCTGATATATGCAGAGGGAAGTTCTTTTTCGCTCTCTTCGATTGCACGATTAACATCGAGATCTGTGATTTCACTATCTGCTTTTGTAGTGTTAACAATACCGACTCCAACAATTGCCGAAAGTCCAACACCGCCAACAGAGAGGTAAGCTTTTTTAATTCGGAGTTCCGAGCTTTTTTCGCATTGAGCAACTGCGGTGCGAATGCTCTTTGCTACTTCGCTAATATTAGAAATATATCCGTGACGAATTCCTTTTGATTCAGAAACACCGTAGCCGACAATTTTAGGTTGAGACGGAAATGACACTTCAAGTACACGTTCAACTGCGATCACTTTGACGCTGGAAGTACCGATGTCTATTCCGATTGATATAGTGCGGCTCATTTTATAAAGATATTTTTGAAGTTATTGAGATGCCCGATTAAACCTTGAAAGCTTTGCGGATTTTCTCTTCTTCGCTCTCCATTCTACTACTATGTTCGTATCCTTTCAAATGAAACAAACCGTGGATAAATATAAATTTTAAATAATTGTCATAAGTACGCTCAAAGAGGGGCGCCTTTTGACGAGCTTTGTCAGGATTAATCACAATTTCACCGACATTTTTGTCTACGTTAAAAGAGAGAATGTCGGTTGCATAATCTTTTTTGCGATGTTCTTTGTTAAGTTTTCGCATTCTTTTTGTGCCAATAAAAGCCAAACTTAAATCAAAGTTTTTTCCCAAAACTTTATTTTTTATATCAGTAAAAAGCGCACCATTTATTTTAGGCGCGCTTTTTACAGTTGATGAAATCGAAATCTGCATTTAGATTACTTTCGGCGAACCTTAACTGGAAGCTTTCCAAGCTTTGCCAATTTTTCGTATTCAGCCTTTCTTCGAAGTCGTTCTAATCGTGCCATCTTCACTTTGTAAGGAGAAAGTTTTCTTTCTGCGTATCGGATGCTTCGAACACGAGGAAGAACGCCAGAGTCTTGTGTGCGCTTTGAAAAACGTCGCAAAACTGATGCTGGGCTTTCTGCTTGGTTTCTTTCTACTGAAATATTGATTGCCATAGGTTTACAAATGTAGCATAGGGCGGAGGGTTTATCAAGGGGGATAGGGGTAGGGAAAGTGGCCCGGAGTCGCCCATTGACAATTATTAGTATGCAGCCTTAATTTTATTGGGTTTTTTCAAACAATTGTCAATGGGCGACCTTGGACTATATTACCTCTGAGTCAATATTTTTTGCTATAATACCCACCATGATCTTATTTTTTCTTTCATTCATCGCCGGAGTTCTCACAATCCTTGCCCCATGCACGCTCCCACTCCTCCCACTAATGGTCGGAAGTTCCATCGCCGGTGGTGGAGAATCCGCCACTACAAATAAAAAGAAGGCCCTCACAATCGCAATCTCTCTCGGTATTTCGATTGTACTTTTTACATTTATATTAAAAGTTAGCACCGCTTTCGTCTCAATCCCACAACAAACTTGGTCAATTATTTCCGGCACTATTATTATAATTTTCGGTCTCGTGACCGTCTTTCCAAAAATCTGGGAAAAAATTCCATTTGTTTCAAAACTAAGTATCAGTTCAAACAAGCTGCTTGGTGCCGGTTATCAAAAGAAAAGTTTCTGGGGCGATGTGATTATAGGCGCGTCACTTGGTCCGGTTTTTTCTACATGTAGTCCGACCTATTTCGTCATCCTTGCGACAGTTTTACCACAATCACTATTAGCAGGTTTAGTTGATTTAATTGCCTACGCAGTGGGACTTTCAGGGATGGTCTTATTGGTTGCATTTTTGGGACAGAAAATTGTAGGTAAATTAGGCTCACTTTCCGATCCAAATGGAATTTTTAAGAAAGTTTTAGGAATATTATTTATCATACTCGGATTATTTATTATTCTAGGATACGACAAAGTACTGGAAACAAAAATCCTAACTTCAGGAGTTTTTGATATTACAACCGTTGAACAGAAACTTTTAAATCTTACTGCTGGTTTAAAGACGAGCACTTGCGATGCTGCAACTTGCACACCTGAAATCTCTCTGACATCCACTTCAACAAAAATTATCAATCGCCCTCGTGGAATTCCAGCTCCAGAAATTACTAATCCATCAGGATTCATTAATACAAACGGAGAACCGATTACAATTTCACAATTCAAAGGAAAGAAAATTGTCCTCATAGATTTCTGGACTTACAGCTGTATTAATTGTCAAAGAAGCCTTCCATATGTAAACGCTTGGTATGACAAATACAAAGATCAAGGATTGGAAATTATTGGAATCCACACTCCAGAATTTGCTTTTGAAAAAGTAAAAGAGAACGTTGAAAATGCAGTGAGAAAACTTGGTATAAAATATCCTGTTGTAATGGACAGTAATTATGGGACATGGGGAGCATTCGATAACAATTCGTGGCCGAGAAAATATTTAATTGATGAAAGGGGACAAATTATCTATGATCATATCGGTGAAGGGAAGTATGACAATACAGAACTGGTGATACAGAATGCATTAAAAAATCTGCATGCAGGAGACCAGATGGCTATTGCAAAGGGGATTGTGGCGCCCACTAATGCAATTGATGCAACTAATATAAAAGTCGGAAGTCCTGAAATATATTTTGGATCTGCAAGAAATGAATATTTGTTAAATGGTAATCAGGGTATAGGTGGTATTCAAAATTTTCAAATTCCTCAAACCATTTTAAAAAACTCACTGTATCTAGGTGGCACTTGGAATATTCAAAATGAATACGCAGAAGGGCAAGGTCCTTCTACTGTTGTTTTTAATTACAAAGCCAAAAACGTCTATATGGTAGCAAGCGCCGACAAGCCGATCACTTTGCACATATATATAGACAATGTGAAGATGAAAGACGTGGTGGTTTTGGAAAATACCTTGTATACATTATTAGAAGGTGCGGATTACGGAGAGCATTTGCTTAGAATTGAAACTGATGGGGCGGGTTTGAAGGCGTTTACGTTTACTTTTGGGTAATTACCACAACACATTCACACACTTGACAATAGCCTAAAAAAGGCATATTTTCAGGGTATGAAAAACTTAATTAAAATTATCCTAAAAGCTAATAAAGCCTTATTTGCAGGAGTTTTCAGCCTTAGCTTGGTTCTTACGAGTGCATTTGGATTGGTAGACACGGCTTTTGCTGCAACACCATCACTTAGTGTCGTTAATAACAGCGCTAATATGGTGCAAATTACAGTTAATGGTGGAGATGCAAACTCTACTATAAACCTTTACTACAACTATTCTTCATCATCGAATGTGTATATTGCAAATCTAGGCACCACAAATTCTTCAGGATATTTTTCAACTAACCTAAATCAGAACTCATATTCAATTCCGCAAAATGCTTATGTCTATGTAATTGTAAA
>Ga0114969_10000978_pt1 | contig 24245 bp, 25 predicted proteins | sample M_130807_MF_Meta_FD_87316 | JGI IMG/M metagenome (GOLD analysis project Ga0114969, IMG submission 87316) | Freshwater microbial communities from Lake Montjoie, Canada to study carbon cycling - M_130807_MF_MetaG | ecosystem: Environmental > Aquatic > Freshwater > Lake | place: Lake Montjoie...
AAACGTAAAAAAAAAGTGCAAAAGAGTTTTGCAAAATCGGAAAATGGACATTTATAAATGTCCAAAATGGACTTTTGCAAAACTCTTTTGGATGAAAAAAAGGCAAAAAATGGAATTAGAGCATAATGCTCTCATTTTGAAAATTTCATAAAATATTTGTGATTGTAACTTTTTTATAAAAATATATATTATTTAATTTTAAAAGTATTTAGGCGTTTTTTTGTTGCTATAATATATAAATGTCACTAAAAAATACGCCAAAAAACACAATAAAATTTAATTGCGATAAATGTGACTTCGTATGTGTGAAAAAATCAGAATGGGAAAGACACGTTGAGACTAAGAAGCATGTAAATAATGAAAATTTGGAGTTAATCAACAAAATCAACATAAAAAACGCAAAAAACGCCGAAATAGAGTATTATGCGTGTGAAATATGTAATAAATTTTATAAATGTAGAACAGGATTATGGAGACATCATAAAAAATATATTAATAATACTTGTTTAAACAATAAAAAAAATACAATAATAACAGATACATCAAATAATGAAATAGTAATTTTATCAAATATGGTTTTGGAATTGGTAAAAAGTAATAATGATTTACAAAAACAAATGATAGAAGTTTGTCAAAAAATACAACCAGGTAATACAGTTATAAATAGTAATAATAATAGCAATAACAAAACATTTAATCTTCAGCTCTTTCTTAATGAGGAATGCAAGGACGCAATGAATATGTCAGATTTTATCAACTCTATTGAATTAAAGATATCTGATCTGGAAAATATAGGCAAACTCGGTTATGTGGAAGGAATGTCCAGCATTATAATCAGGGAACTAAATGATACGGATATGTATAAAAGACCTGTTCATTGTAGTGACGCAAAGAGAGAAACCATGTATGTGAGGGAAGAAAACAAATGGGAAAGAGATAATAGTGAAACGAAACAAATGGTAAAGGCTGTGCGGGGCGTGGATAAGAAAAATTACAAGTTGTTAACTAGCTGGAAGGAGATGGATCCGAAATGTGTTGATAGTAAATCTAATCAATGTGATAAGTATATGAAAATAATGAGTAAAGTAATGGACGGGGATATTGAAAATGTACATAAGGTAATAAAAAAGGTTGCGAAAGAAGTGGTCATTGATAAATCAATTATGTAAACAATATTAAATATAAAAATTTGAATATATTTAATATTATGGATGCGGCGAATGATATGGTTAGAATGAATGTCCTTTCAAATATGAAAACAAATAATTCCTTTATAGATTTATTATTATCATCGGTATTATTAACACTTTTTTCATATTTTATAAGTAAAATTTCTGATTTTGGATTAGATGTTAATTTATATAATATTGGTGATAAAATTAAATCATTATTTTATAAAAAAAATATATTAATTTTTGAAGGTAAAAGAACAACAATGAATGTATATGGAAGCACGGTGGTTACCTGTACTTTTACAGACCGTTTTAAATCACTATGGGAAGACATTATAACAAATATAAATAATAATAATACGATTCATGAAGTCTTAGAATTGGCTAGTCAATTAGATAAGGATACAAAAGATGAAGATTCTAATATTTTTATAGTATCCCAAAAAAGAAAATTTATATATAATAAAGACCTAGAAATATATGGAATTGCGAATGTCTGCATTGATAACACAAAAACGAATGAAGTAAAAGAGAAAAATGATCCTCCTTGTAAAATAAAGGTTGATAGAATAACTATTAAATTATATTCATATAAGTCATCTTTAAATGATATGATTAACCATGTTGATTCTATAACTGAAAAATACATTGGGTCTATTGAGACCTCCCGTAAAAAACAAAAATTTATTTACAGTATTGCGAAAACAACATATGAAGAAAATTCATATGAATGCTGGAGAGAATTTCCGTTTGAAAGCACCCGGTCTTTTGATAATATATTTTTTCCAGGGAAAAATGAATTGGTAAATAAACTAAATTTTTTTATAAATAATAAAAATTGGTATTATGAAATGGGCATACCTTACTCCTTAGGAATCGGTCTCTATGGCCCGCCCGGAACAGGCAAAACCTCTTTAATTAAATGTATTGCGAACATGACCAATCGGCATATTGTTGTTATATCTTTAAAAATGATTAAAACGCGTAATAAATTAATTGAATTCTTTTTTGAAGATCGCTATAATAAACAGAATAAAAATCATAGCATGGATTTCAATAAAAAAATTATCGTATTTGAAGACATTGATTGTGCCGGAGATATTGTTAAGAAGAGAGAAAATGCGATACCATTACCTAAACAAGAAAATAGAGTAGGAATAGAAGATGTTGTTAGCCAATTAATAGATATAAAAAATGATAAAAGGGATGATAAATCCGGATTTTCTTGGATGGGCAAACAAGCAGATGAACCGATAACACTGGATGATATATTAAATATATGGGATGGTATCCAAGAAACACCTGGTAGAATTATGATTATTAGTAGTAATCATTATGATAAACTTGACCGTGCGTTAGTTAGACCAGGACGAATCGATATAACATTAGAAATGAAAAATGCGTCACATGATACTATTGCGCAAATGTTTCAAAAATATTATAATAAACAAATAAATAAAACCTTGTTAAAAAATATTAATGATGATTTTTATTCACCTGCGGAGATAATAAACATTTATTTATTACATAAAAATGACCCTAAAAAATTTATGGAGAGATTATTGACTAATAAAAAATAAAATGTATATATGAGCCATAATTATGAGCCACAAATAAATATATAATAAAATATTATATATTTATTTATATATAGTATGGAATCAGAAGAATTTAAATTATCCGAAAATCCATTTGATTATTTAGATATAGTCGACGAGGATAACGAAGAATTAAATAAAGACGAAGAAAGAGCCTTTTTTAATTTCTATGAAAATACAGAAATACAAAAAACAATCTATGATACAATAGCACAAGATATAAAAAATCCAAACAATCCAGAAATATTAACATTGGGTACAGAAAATAAAAAAAAATTATTCACTATGTGCAACGAAGATTTGTTTATTAAAAAGTCTAGATTTGTTATAAAATTAATTAACGAAATTATATGTCCATCAACCGATAATTTTATAAATGGATACATTGACCAAACTAAACTAGATTGGAATAGAGTATCTGATTCTAGGCCGATCTACAGTACAAAATATAATAAGTTTTTTTCGGTTAAAACGAATCAACCATACGTTGAGTCAAAAAATAATAAAAATTATTTAACTGTTGTAAATTCCATATATAATTTTTTATTAAAAGATTCCGTAGAAGAAGAAGATTATGAGGTAATAGATAACCTAGATAATCCTAAATTAAAAAACGAAGAAATAGAATTTAATGATGCTATTGGAAAAATAAGCTGTAAATGTCTAAAATCATATTCTGAATCAGGAACGCCTTATTCAAATAAGTGTGCGTCTTTTAGTCAATTAAAAAATATTCCGGCGAAAACCCTCGATATTTTACATAAATTATTAGTAATATTTCAAAGCTCTGCGGTTTCATTAGTAGATTCATTAAATAATTATTTGAATAATGTAAAATGTAAATATGATAAACTTTTACAGACTACCGGCTGTAAGCCAATAGCATTTATGTATTTTGATACATACTATTATTTTGATGATACCAATAATTCGTTGGTTACCTTATTTAAAATATTTTTACAAATAGAAGGTAATACAGGAGAGAAACCAGAATTTATTCCTTTTTATAAAGTAATTAATGTATATCCGATAAAAAAATACGATTATTCTTATTCATTCTTTTATATAGATAACGACCCGCCATATGGTGATGGAAAATACAACAATAAATTAGAACAAATTGATGTATTTAAATTTATGGAAACTAGAATAAAGATACATTTAGGACAGGATGTAGAAAATTTTCGTGGATTTTTTTACATTGGCGAAGATTTGAAAAAATACCAAAAAACGAATGGTTTAATTCATAGAAATAGAAATAAAAAAAATATGAATGCGATACTTGGTGGAAAGCGCAAAAATAGAAATTATAGAAGAAAGCCTTTGAAGAAGACTATGAAAAATAAGAAGACTAAGAAAAATAACAAGCACAATATGAAAAATAAGAAGACTAGGAAAAATAAGAAGACTAGAAAAAATAACAAACATACTAGCAAGAAGAGAACAAATTAATGGTCTTTCAAAAAAATAAAATATAGGCCGACGATACATAATATTATACCAAAAATATCATAGAATGTTATCGTTTCATGAAATACAATAATACCTAGCATGATTAAACTAACTATACTTAGAATTGACCAGACAAAATTAGTAATACCAACACCGGCGCCTTTAATTTTATAACATTTGCCTAATAAAAGACATACTATACTATAGGATGCTATTGCTAAAAATAAATATAAATAATTATTTTCAATATTATTTTTTTTAATATTATATTGCGCAAAGTTTTCAAATATAACAATTAATATAATTAAAAAAAGATATGTGTGCGAATATATCATATATATACGTATATATATTTATTTGATTAACATCTCTAATTCGGAGATATTAATTTCTGGTAAACATACATGTGCTTCCCAGAAATATTTACAAAAAGACCATTTGAAGCTACAATCCTCGTTATACCATTCCGCTTTTAATAAAGCGCGGATATTTGGAGGCAGCAGATAATGACTGCTTTTCGGTAGAACATACGAAAGCTGAACAAGCGGACTAACCGGATTTTTCGGTTTAACTTCTAATAAATTCGTATCAAAATAAGGCACATATTTTATTAAATCACATAAAAGGGGCGGATAATCATATTTATAAGACCAGCGCCAATCCACGCAGCCTTTTGAATAATATTTCATGGTCCATTCCAAGCCTTCTAGATAATTAAGACATATTTCTTTTCGTCGGTCATCATTGATTTTAATATTAAATAAAGCATTATAATACCGCTCTTGCCAACCTGACTCACGCGGATTAATAAATTTTTCAATAGAGCGCTCTTTTAAAGGAATTAACAATAATTTTTCCTCTTCCTTATTATTATTACCATAATTGCCATAATGCGAATTATTTTTTGCTTGTTTATCTCTGCGTGTATATTCATTTTTAATCGATTCTAATTCATTAGAACTCAAATAATCAATAAATTTTCTTAAATTTTTCCAAACAATTGTTTGGCCTTCACTCGCATTATATTCAATAATACCCGTTTTTGAGCCATTAAAAACATGTTTATACGCACAGATTAATGTATCAATGCCGGAGGTTCTAATATTTAACGCGGGAAAATGAGGCATAAAATCATTCCCTAGAAAAAAACAAATAAATATATAATCAAATATTTTAGTATTAATTAAGTCTATTCTCTCTTGCGCTATCTCTGGTTCTTGGCCTGGTTCTTGCTTAGACGTGCCTTCGCTCAGTTCTTCAATCATTCTTTCGGCAAAATATGGGATATCCATTAAATAGAGTTCATTCGCGTCTAATGTTTTATCTATCGTTTGAATAAAATGCGGCGTCTCCCGAAATAAATACATTTTATTGGAAATATGGATATGATTTAAGGTAAGCATGATTAAGTCGGCATCTAAGCCATAAATAACTGTAGTCGTATTTGAATGATACTCGGAATTTTGGCGGATATATTCATAAATTTTATGCTCGCCTTCGCCCACTTCATCAGATGCGGAAATCATTATGTTTATATTATTTTTATTTGCCTGAAAATGGAGTTTAATCTCAGCTGTTAATTGTTTCATGAATTCTGTGCCTGGTGTAATTGAAGAGGTGTTCCAAGTAGATGATTCGCTCTTTTCTCCCTTTAATTCTGCTAGAATTTTTTCATTATACCAAGACATATAACGTCTTTTACGTTGTTGTTCTAATTTAGCAACAGGCGCAACGCCATCAAATGCGATAAGAACACGTTGTGCTGGAACTAATAATTTGATATAATGATCTAACTTTTCGCATACCATTTTAATTAACAATTTTTCAAATGTTGAAAAATTATTTATTTTACTATTTTCTGCGTCTGCCTGGGCCTGTGCCTTGTGCGCTTCGTGAACCGCGTCATAAATAATAGAATTACAATCCATATATAAATTATCTATTTTTGTAGTATCATTTGAAACCTTTTTAAAAATATTACGATGTTTCTTTACAATGTGAGAGAAATAGCTAGGAATACCCATTATATTAATTATTAAAATATCTTTATGTTTATTATATATATCTTATATATATAATAATGGCTATAATAAATACCTTTTCAAACATCTTTAAAATTTTTTCAGCTATTTCTCCACTGCTTTTAGGGTTTTTTTTAGTAATGTCTTCATTATTTAATCAGAATATAAAAGGTTTAGTTTATTTAGCAGGTGTTTTAATGGCGTCGGTTATTAATATATTTTTAATGAACTTATTTGAAAGTAAAAGATTTCCGGACGAATCCTATACTTGTGATATTTTTTCGTTAAACCCCTATCTTCCGTTCAATAGTCCGGCGCCAACTAGTTTATTTATCGCATTTACAATTGCCTATTTACTTCTGCCTATGATTTATAATAATCAATTAAACTATGGTATAGTAACATTTTTATTATTTTTATTTATCATTGACGCGTTTACTAAAATTCAGAAAAGATGCACATCAACGAGTGGCACATTTATGGGTGGGTTAGTTGGGTTAATATTAGGTGGAACCTGGTATATGCTTTTACATGAAACCGGATACGATTCACTCTTATATTTTGACGAATTATTATCAAATAAAGTGGCTTGTGCGAGGCCTTCAAAACAGAGTTTTAAATGTAGTGTGTATAAAGGAGGAGAATTAATTAGCAGTAATGTAGTATAAATTTATGTAGTATAAATTAAGGATTAAATTTATGTATATTATTTGTAAAATATTCTCTAAGAGTATTAACAGTTCTTTTTCTATGAAATGATAACATCATTAATTTTTCATTATTATTGTTTTGATCCATTATAGATAAAAAATGCTTTATTACATTGTAGGTAACTGCTCTTGAATACATCGCATCATGCTCACTTATAGATATTTGTTTATTACCTATTCTTTTATTAACATTATTATGGAAAGCATGTAAAAAATTAATTAAATTATCTTTCGATGAAACGATTAGAGGAATATTAACATGTGCTAAAAAATTTGTAGCATGGGACTGACAATCAGGACAAGGTAAATTATCACATATGCGTTTAATATGATTAAATAATATAGGAATTTCTGAACTAAATTCGGGTTTTAATTTATATGCCAATGTATGGAAAAGATACCATGTTGCGTTTCCCCAGACTTGTTTTTTCATTTGTAATTAATATATAAAGATAATATATTTTATTTATACAATGAAATATATTATTGAAGGCGATATTGATTTTTATAGTGAATTAAATAATTCAGGCGAAACGAATAGTATAATTTCTCTTAATGATAAGGTTTGCTTAATATCAAAGGAATTATTAATTGATAATTTTATTACCCTTCCCTGTAATCATACCTTTAATTATATTCCTCTCTATAAAGAAGTTATATTACAAAAAATAACACCAAATCCTTTAGAAACATCTAGACTTACCCCACATCAAATAAGATGTCCATATTGTAGACTAATAGTAAATAATCTTCTGCCCTATATACCTTTAAATAATGTTGAAAAAATCACAAATGTAAACTATCCGCTGAGTAAATGCATGAAGCATTTAGATTGTGAGCACAAATTTAAAAACGGGAAAGTGTGTAGTAAACCTGCGTATAAAATAAAGGGACAAACCTACTGTGAACAACATTGGGTTAAAATAAATGTTAAAAATAATATAGAATGGACGGATGAAATGGAAAAATATAGTAAGACTAAATCTGTAATAGAATTAAAAAAATTACTAAGAGAGAAGGGATTAAAGGTTAGTGGAACTAAAAAGGAACTTGTTAATAGAATTATAACTAATAATTATAGCTAATTCTTATAGCTAATTCTTATAGCTAATAATAAATGAAACTAATATAAATATTAATTAATATTATTAATTAATAATAATGAGTACAAAAGATAAATTGGTTCAAAATGTTAAGGCATGGTTATCAAATGATAAAGAATTAAAAGCACTCCAGAATCAAATTAAAGAGCGAAAGAAGAAGAAAACTGAATTAACTGAAGTATTAGTTGAGATAATGAAATCAAATGAGATTGATTGTTTTGATATAACTGGTGGAAAAATTATGTATACACAAAATAGAGTTAAATCTGCTCTAAATAAAAAACATTTAATGGACAGTTTAGAAAAATATTTTGAAAATAATCCGAATGTTCAAACGGAAGAACTTAGTAAATTTATTTTAGATAGCAGAAGCATTAAAACCACTGAAAGTATACGACATAAGCCATTGAAAAGTTAATATTTTATTTTATTTATTATAATTCATTTTATTATAATTCATTTTATTATATTATATTAATACAATAAAATGAGAAAAAATAAAACACTTAAACTAAGTAGAAAAAAACATATTAAAAAAATTAACAAAACACATAAAATTAAGCATATAAAATACGATTTTTCAAAAATACATCCCGCGAGCATCATTCTTCATAAAAAATAAAATCTATTCATTATTATATGTTAAATAAACTAGTAATAAGTTTTATAGCAGCCGTTATTTTTGGAATTGTAGATGTTTTAAATATATATTTAATAGAAGATTATTTACATCCTGTTATAAAAAAAGCGTTTGGACTTGATGAAGAATCATTAACTATTATATCAGGAAGTCTTGCCGTTATAGTATCTATTATATCTGCTATATTTGTGGAATCATATCTATCAAAAAAATATAAATACATTACTAGATATCCAACTATTGATATAATTGGATTAATAATTGGAACTATTTTATTTTTATTTGGATTAAAATTATATTATAAATTACGAAAATAATATTCTAACATAAACCATCACGTTAAAAAGGAGGAGAGATATATTTATTAGATTTTATCTTCTTCAACAACTAAATCTTCTTGCTGATTTTCTATTAACTTATCATCTAGTAATAATTGGTCATTGTAGGTAAATCCCATTCTTGTATCGAGATAGTTGCGCAATTTATAATAACCAAGAAATAGTGAGGCGAATACAGTAACAGAGTTATTTATTAACATTGCCAAACTGTTTATTTCTATTGAATACACCATCCAAATAGAATTACCAATTATTCGTAATACGATAAACCATATATTAAAATCTTTAGTGGATTTTGTTTTATAAGTTTGAATCATTTGAGGAATATTATAAACAATATTTATAATATTAGCCAAAATAAGAAACCCATTCATGGTAGGTGATGCTTTAGGTTCAATAAGGTCAAAATGCATTATTTATATATACTTGTGTATCTCTTATTATGTTTTTTATATTATTTAAAAAAATATATTAATTGATTATATAAATAATGCGGACTTTAAAATCATTGTTATACACTATTGCACAGTTAATTTTTTTAATATATGTAGTAAGCTCTGGATTTAATTTTGTAGGAATACCAGTCACATCTTATATAAATTATTTAATGTGGTTTGTCTGCTTAATAATATTTTATTTTATCTTACCTGAAAAAGTAGGAACTTTCTTTAAGTAATTAAATTGAAAAATTGAAATAAATATTCTGATATAGTATTCATTATATATCAGAAATGGAGAAGACTGTAAATAAGAAGGTAGAAACTCATTTAGTTGATTTCAAAAATTCATTAAAAAAATGGCTAGATGAAAAAAATGCGCATATAACCTCTTCAGGCATAAATATAACAAGTGATTTTCTTCAATTTATGTTTGACCATAATGGGTTAAATTTTAATAAAGAAGATTTTCAAAAAAGGAAGCGAGTTAAAAATTTAGTTCCAACACATTCTCGGTGTATAGCAAAGCGGGCGAACGGCGAGCAATGTACGCGCCATAAAAAGGGCGAAGAAAATTTATGCGGTACCCATGTGAAAGGTATTCCGCACGGGGTTTTAACGTCTCCATCGGTTATTGTGATTCCGACTAAAAAAAAGGAAATTTGGGTTCAGGAAATAAAGGGGATAGATTATCATATAGACAATGAAAATAATGTTTACAAGCATGAAGACATTATTTCAAATAAACAAAATCCAAGTGTTATTGCCAAATGGACATTAACGGAAGAAGGTCAATATAAGATTCCTGATTTTGGAATTTAATAGGTCTATATAAGATTCCTGATTTTGGAATTTAATAGGTCTATATAAGATTCCTGATTTTGGAATTTAATAGGTCAATATAAGATTCCTTATAATAAGATTCCTGATAATAAGAGCACCAGTCATAAAAAGAATAGTATCTACAATGGTATCTATTAAGTTGCTTCTTCCAGATAAACTATACGGTCTAGACATGCCTATAATAATTTGCCATAATTCCCACATGGAATGTAGAACAAACAAATTTATTATATAATATTTTTTATCAAAATGTAAATATAAATATAAATAACCAAATATTAATCCATTTATAAAATGAATAATAGACCAGCCAGAAATATAAAAGGTTTTTTTATGAGACCCGATAATATCATATGTCAATATTTGTTTAATATTATCCGGTAAAAAAACATTCCCGCTATCATATAATATTTTTTTTAATAATTTAGAATTCATTGTATATATAATGAAACTAAAAAAATATTATAGATAGATTTTGAAAATAGTATACAATTGCGGAAAACATATAGGGTCGCGGTGTTGGACATGTGTACAATTTGTCTCATAAATATGAAAGCTATTTTTCTCATCTAGATATTTTAAACCTAATAAGTCTTCTTTATATATAAGGGTGTCTTCTATATCTATAATATTATAATTATTATCATAAAAACTAAATTTACCGCTTTCTGGAGGCTTAACCACGTCATCATTTTCAGACCAGATTAATATAAAATTTTTTAATGATTTTATATTTTTTAATTGTAGGTCAGATATTAAAGTAATTTTTTCATTATTTACAATCGGTAGATAAGAAGATTTATCTAGATAAATATCTAATTTTTTTGGATCTCTCCAATAACTTGCTATCGAGAGATGTTTTTGTGAAAAAGATGAATACATATCAATATTAATATCTTCAATCACGCCGCCATGCGGTGATACCATTGTGATTAAATTTAATACTGGGTATTTATTACATTGTTCGGTATATCCGCGCGCTAAGAGCCCTCCTTGTGACATGCCGATGAAATTAAACCCGTCTTTTAATTCGTCAATTTTATATAGCGTTGAACATAACTCACTCAATTGGTCGGTTAGCGGGGAATACAAACTCGTTTTAAACCCATTACCAATTTCAATATTAAATACTTTTGTATTAAAAGTTGTTTCAAGCCAAGAACTAAAAATGTCCATATTGGGAGCTGAACTTGCTACACCATGTAAAACGACGATAGGCACCGCAAGCATAGGCGAAGCAAGCATAGGCACCGCAAGCATAGGCGAAGCAATTATAAGGGCACCAAATATATAGGAAATTAAAAACATTAAAGGTATCATTTATATATGTAAAATAAAATCTTTTAGATTATATATATAAAATATTATATAAATGGATAATCCCGAAAAATTGAATTACTTTTCTGAATCATTTGAATACCAACCCACCCAAAACCTTATAATAAACGAAATGGCATCAGCTACTGTAATCAATTGCTCAATCTGCGATGAGAAATTAAATAAAAGCAACCATAAACCGGTTGTGTGTAAAGGCTGCGAGGAAGGTATAGTAGCATGTAAATCTTGCGTGAAACGGTATATGTTGACGAGTATTACGCTTCTACCGCAGTGTATGAATTGTCGGACAGAATGGTCGGATGAATTTATAGCCGAATCAATGGATCGCGCGTTCATAACAGGTGAATATAAAACTCATTTGCGCGAGGTCGTATTGGAGCGTGAAATGAGTAAAATGCCGGCGACAATGATGGCGGCCGAAAAACAAAAACAAATAGATGTTATTTACAATGTGAGATCTAAGTTGGTATCAAAACACGAAGAACTGAAGCGTCAAGAAAGGCAAGTTCTAGACGAAATTAATTCATGTTCGCGTCAAATTCGTATAATAAATGATATACCTCTTTCACAAAAGACCGAAAAAAAAGAATATGACGTGAAATGTCCAAATCCAACTGAATGTCGCGGTATCATGTCGCGCAATAAGTGTGGGTTGTGTAATCTAAAAACGTGTGCGCAGTGTTTAGAGATTTCTGGATTTACAAAAGAGGAACAAGACGCGCATGTTTGCAAACCAGAAAATATTGAAAGCGCTAAATTAATTAAAAAAGAAGCAAAACCATGCCCTAAATGCGGAATACCTATTTGTAAAATTGACGGATGTGATCAAATGTGGTGTCCGGCGACTGGTTGTGATACGGCCTTTAGTTGGCGCACAGGTGAGATTGACCATGGGCGACGACATAATCCCCACTACTATCAGCGTCAGCGTGAGTTGGCTGAAAAAAATGGACAAGGCGCGCCTCCCCGTGAACCTGGCGATATTTTGTGTGGGGGCATGTGCGGATATTATGAGTTGCGACAATTCTATAATAAAAAAATAATAACATCTACTGTTCATAGTTCTGAAGAGTTGGAAAGACTACGTCTTGCTTTAGACAATGTTCATCGAAAAATAACGCATTTTACAGAAATTTCATTACCACAAGCGCGTCATTTGGCTAGAACTAGCGCGAATTTAGAAAGTCATCGGGTTGACTATCTCCTGGACAAGATTACAAAAGAAAAACTAAATGATTTGGCTATGCGTGCGTTGACTGTTCATAATAAAAATATAAAAATTGTGGATTTATATGAATTGCTTTGTGTCTTTGGTCGCGAATTCTTTGCGCATTTGCTTTCGTGTGGGAAGTCTGGTGATGAACTCATTGCTGAAATTAAAATGAAATATCAGGAATTCAACGATTTACGAAAGTTTTGTAATATAGAGTTTGCTAAAATAAGTATTACCTATGGGGTGACTGTGCCGTATATCACTAAGAAATATGAGGAAAAAAGTAAAAAATATAAAAAATCTGATGCCGAGGATAATTATAAAACGGTAAATAGTCCTCTTCCATCTAAAAAAACTGAAACAGAATAAACTAACAAAAAAAAATCATATTATAAAAATATAAAATGATTTATAAGATTAGAATAGCATTAGAATAGTTTTTTTTTATAAAAATCCAGCAAAAGTTCAAAAAATTGAAATGCTTTTTCAATAAAAAAGGAAGACAAGTTCAGAGAACAAAGCAAAGCAAAGAAAGAAGATGAGTTTAAACTTAATGGTGAAAGAAAGCGTGATGAAAGGTCTGGAATCCATGTTTCAGACGAATACGAGGGAAACCGTAAAAATGTTGTCGGTGAAATATGGCTTCGACCTAGGCGAAGCGCTGGCGGACCTGGCTATCACGGAGACGGTAAAGGTGGTGAAAGGTAAGCAAGCGAAGCAGGAGCAGGCAGGAGAAAAGAAGGAAAAAAAGGAAAAAAAGGAAAAGAAGGAGCGGGTGAAGAAGGAGAAGATGGTAGTGCCAAAAATGGTGCTGCCGTATTGCGGACGGGTGGTGGAGGAGTGGTGTGAAGGGGTGAAAAAGAATCACGGGCTGTATAGTCAGTGTACGAGTGAAAAAAATGGGGAGGGAAAGTATTGTAAAGCGTGTAAAAAACAAGCGGAAGCGAATGACTCGGGAAAGCCGACGCTGGGGAATATAAATGAGCGTATGGAAGGGGCGAAGCGGGTGACGTATGCGGTGGTGATGAAAAAATTAAAAATCGAAAAAGAGGAGGCGTGCGCGGAGGCCAAAAAGTTTGGATTGGAAATCCCACTGGAAGAATTTGAAATGCCGGCGTCGTCCCGGGGGCGACCGAAAAAAGTGTCGGAGTCGGAAAGCGTGAGCTCGGACGAGGGGGAAAAGAAACGGCGGGGGCGCCCGAAAAAGAATAAGACGGTGGCGGCGAACACGACGGACGAGACGGACGATTTGATCGCGAGTCTGGTGGCGGAAGCGAATGCTTTGAAAAGTGCTAGTGCATGTGAAACGGAAGCAGATGCGAGTGCGTGTGAAACAGACGCCGAAGAAGCGGAAGTGGATGATAGCGCATGTGAAACAGATGCATGTGAAACAGACGCATGTGAAACAGACGCATGTGAAACAGACGCAGACTCAGAAGCGGAAGCCGAAGTCGATGAAATATTATTAAAGAAAATCTACGAGAAAATAAATGCGGATAAAAAATTTAAAAAAATGAGTAAAATGGTGGTGGAGAAAAAAGACCGTAAAAAGCATTTGTTAGCGGTCGGCGAGTATATAAAAACGCTTTTAACAGAAGAAGAACTGGCACTGTATAATGGGCCACCGGAAGAAGTGGATATATATGGGTCGGAAGATGAGGAAGAAGCAAGTGAACCGGTAGAAGACGAAGCGACGCGAAAAGCCCGTGAAGCCGCGGAAAAGAAGGCGCAAGTGGAGTTAGAAAAGCAGCAAAAGAAAGAGCAAGCGGACCAGGAAAAGAAAGCGAAGGCTGAAGAGAAAGCCCGTGAAGCAGCGGAAAAGAAGGCGCAAGTGGAGTTAGAAAAGCAGCAGCAAGCGAAGCAGAAGAAAGAACAAGCGGAACAGGAAAAAAAAGCGAAGCAGCAAGCAGCGGCAGAAAAGAAGGCGCAAGCAGAGTTAGAAAAACAGCAAGCGAAGCCCGTTGAAGCGAAGCCCGCTGAAGCGAAGGAAAAGAAGGTCGCCAAGAAGAAGGAAGCGAAGCCCGCCGAAGTGAAGCCCGCCGAAGTGAAACCCGCCGAAGCGAAGCCTGAGGAAGTGATGCCTGAGGAAGTGATGCCTGAGGAAGTGAAAGCCGTGGAAGCGAAAGCCGTGGAAGTGAAGCCGGCCGAGAAGAAGAAGCCGGCCGAGAAGAAGGAGAAGAAGGCACAAGTGAAACAGGCCGAAGTGAAACCCGTGGAAAAGAAAGTGGAAGAAGAACTATTAGCGGAAGCCGTCGCAGAGGAAGCACCAGAGGAAATGATCGCAGAGGAAACGGTCACAGAGGAAACGGTGACGGCGAAAGTATTTGAATATGAAGGGAAAAAGTATTTGAAAACGGAAGAAGGAATCCTATACGATCAAGCGACGGAGGAATGCGTTGGAGTGTGGAATGAAGAGACGAAGAGTATAGATGAGTTTGCGGATGAGGAGGACTAAGAGACGGGGACAGCCCGATTAAAAATAAAAATGAATTTGAATAAACAAAAAAAGAAATTTTTTTATTGGTTAATTATATTTAAAATGAATTTCTCTCTTCTTGTATTATTTTCTTTGTTATAAAGGAAGTAAAAACATAACTGGTTTATAAATTCCCTATTGGTTTCCAGGTTGATATAAAAGGTTAGAATCCATAGTATAATGATGAATGGTATATGAGAGAAAAAAAATAAATAAAAATAAATAAAAATAAAAAAAATAAATAAAAATAAAAAAAATAAATAAAAATAAATAAAAATAAATAAAAATAAATAAAAATAAATAAAAATAAATAAAAAAGAATATATTTAAAATGAATTTCTCTCTTCTTGTATTATTTCCTTTGTTATAAAGCAGGAAAAACATAACTGGTTTATAAATTCCCTATTGGTTTCCAGGTTGATATAAAAAGGTTAGAATCCATGGTATATGAGAGAAATAATATATATTAATAATTTGGGTACTTAAAGAAAAACGTAAAAAAAAAGTTCAAAAGAGTTTTGCAAAAATGAAAAATGGACATTTATAAATGTCCAAAATGGACTTTTGCAAAACTCTTTTGGATGAAAAAAAGGCAAAAAATGAATTTAGAGCATAATGGTCTAATTTTGAAAAAATCATAAAAAGTTTGTGATGATAACTTTTTTTAGAAAAATATAAAATAAAGAATAAAAAGGATTTAGCAACTTTTTATATTGTATATATATAGAATAAATGGATGCTCAAAGTTGCGAAAAGTTGCTCTGTAAATTTATATGCGAAGACTGTGACTATATGACGAGTAAAAAAAGCAGTTATGATAAGCATTTGCTTACACTGAAACATGTAAATACAACAAATACAATAAAATACAACGAGATAAGCAACTTAAAAAATGAAAAAAAATACAAATGTGAATGTGGTAACAAATATAAACATAATGCGTCATTATTTAATCATAAAAGGAAATGTAAAGAAACAGAACCACAAATAAAAAAGGAGGCAAATCTAAACAACGCAAATCTAAACGACGCAAGTCTAAACGGAGCAAGTATAACCGATGAGAGTATAAGCGGAGCAAATCTAAGCGGAGCAAATCTAAGCGATGCGAGCAGTAATATAATTCAATTATTAATAAAAGAAACATCTGATTTTAAAAATATAATATTTGAAATGGTAAAAAGTAATAATGAATTACAAAAACAGATGATAGATGTATGTAAAAATACGAATAGTATTATACATACAAATTCACATAATAATACAACCAATAACAAAATATTTAATCTCCAGTTGTTTTTAAACGAGGAGTGTAAGGATGCGATGAACATGTCGGAATTCATCAATTCCATTGAATTAAAGATCTCTGATTTGGAAAATATAGGCAAAGTGGGATACGTGGAAGGGATGTCTAGCATTATAATAAATAAATTAAATGATACGGATATGTATAAAAGACCGGTTCATTGTAGTGACGCGAAGAGAGAAACCGTGTATGTGAAGGAGGAAAATATATGGGAAAAAGACAATAGTGAGGCGAAACAAATGATAAAGGCTGTGCGAGGCATTGATAAGAAAAATTACAAGATGTTAACCAAATGGAAGGAGATGGATCCGAAATGTGTGGATAGTAAATCTAATCAATGTGATAAGTATATGAAAATAATGAGTAAAGTAATGGATGGTGATATAGAAAATGTAAATAAAGTAATAAAGAAAATAGCAAAAGAAGTCGTGATAGAAAAACCAAATAAACTTTAATTTCTCTCTTCTTCTACTGATTAGGTTTATAAAAATAATATGTATAAGATAAATACATATTATTCAATGGATAAGTCCTGTGGTTTATTTACACCACAGACAACTAATCGTTTAAGTTTTGTTTCAGAAATGCTTTTGCGTTTAGAAACAATATCGCCATGTTTATTGCGGATAAGTTCGTTTTTTAATAAACCACCGGAAGTTTTATATGCTTTTCCATCCCATACTTCTTGCCTTGTGCCGAGTAATAATTCATACTGATTTCCGCCGACATCATAAGTGCCTGAACTATTTTTCATAGTTTTTTTTAAGGTAGTAATAACGCTAGTATAATTATTCAGATCGTTTTGTGAAATAGGATGTGCTTGTATATCAGCGTCCACCAGAATTTCCTCGTCGTTAACATGTTGGTTGGTTTTTCTACTTAAGGCCGTATACCGTTTAATTAATTTAATATTTTCTAATTTTAAACGAGAGGTTTCTGTTTGTAAAATAAATACATTTTCAGTATTATTAATTTGGTTTGCCTTTTCTAAGTTGAGTTTTAAAACCCGATTTTCTTCTAATAATTTAATATAATTTTCAGGGCTATATTCCAGTTGAGTAATAATATTTTTAATACTCTTATCTAAATCATCTAATGAGAGATTATTAATAGTTAATAATTCTATAAACTTTTTTGAATTTAAAACGATAGTTCGTTGTCTTTCTTTAAATAAAGGATGTTCTTTCATGGCATTTTCAATTTGTATTTTATTTTCAACCTTGAATACATTAACGAGCCGAAAGTTTAAATAGGTTTTTTTATGCGTGTAAACCCGGTTCTTTAAAAAATTAGAATTCCCAAATTTAATTAAACGTTCATTTTTGTCACTGAGATTGTCTATAAATCCATAATAGAAACATTGGGTATTAGGCGGGAATTGTTCTAATAATGTTTTCTCTCTTATTTTTAATTTTTCTTCTTCTGAGAGAATGATTTGGTTTTCTAATTGAACAGTTTTTTCTTCTAATTGATTCGTTTTTTGTTCTAATTGTAATTTCAATTCATTACTTTCTTCCTGTACAATTTCTTGTAATATTTCTTCTAATTTAATATAATACTCATGGATTTGTTCGGCCTTTTTTGTCCCGGCTTTTAAACAAAATAATTTAAAGGTGCGGATTGTTAACATAATTGTTTCTTTATTGTGACCACCTTTAGTGTAGGCTGATTGCTTTTGTTGTAACAAAAGCGATTTTGTATAGTCTTTCTCAATAATAAAATTTTTTTCAAGTAATGTTTTTGCATTAACTTTTTGACTAAATCCTAACCATTTCCATACGTCATCTAAATCAATAACAAAATCATTTTTTTGATTATAGTTTAAATAACAGTAAAAACTGGATACAAACAATTGCTGTTCAGTATCAGTAAATTGTTCCTTTATTTTTGTTAATAAATTACCCTGATATGTATTGGATAATTTTGTGATAGGATTATTTTCAATAAGTTCAACAATATTCAATGACATCTTTATAATAATATAGTTGGGAACTCTTTATATTGTTTATTGCTTTTAAAATCAATAAGCAATAATTAAATAGAGTGAGTAAAATATGATATAATAATGAATTTCTCTCATGATATATCAAGCAGGAAAACATGAGTCATTTTTCATCTCCCTACCGATTTCCCGTTTGGGGGTATTATGGCAGATTCTATTGTATTGACTTTTGAGAGAAAATATAATTAAATTTAAATTAAAATTCATATAAAAAGTCAGATTCAACTGTGTATTTAAAAAATTGAAATACTTTTTCATTATAAAGAGAAGACAACTCCCAACAAATAAACGAAGTAAAGCATAAACGAAGTAAAACTTAAACGAAACCGTCAGCAATTTAATTGATTTAAAAACTTAAACGAAGTAAAGCATAAACGAAGTAAAACTTAAACGAAGATGATGAAAGAGTGCGCAGCAAAAGAATACGGCGATTGTACCGCGTGGGGTGTTGAAGAGACGGATGTCCTCTTTCGCTACCGTGATAAATACGGTGGAACTATGCCCGACGAAATGGTAAAGGTATGTATGTGTGCGGCCCACCGCAATGTGTTGGAAAAAATCCACGAAGGGCAACCGTTGGCGATGCGTGGTGAAGAAGTGGACTGGGCGATCCATGATGATTTGTTGACGCCCTTTTGTCATAAACATAGCACGTATACTTATCTGAAAATGTCGACGAATGACAAAGATGGTTCCGCTGACCCCGACTATAAATACTGTGTAGTAAATGGTCGGGATATTGAAAAGTTCCGCCAGCTTATGGCTGCGAGTGACCCGGACAACGGCTATATCTCGGAAGTAGCCATCTTCCTGATCCAGCATAGCCTGGCGGTCTGTGATTTCGACGTGGTTGAGATGAAGTTCGTGACGAACGAATATGATATAGACATCTTGAAAAAGTTACCAACCTACTACTCGCCCGCGTCAAATTGTATAATCCACCGGGAGCAGGGGCAGGTGACCTACGAGTACCGGGTAGAACCAAACCCAACGCTGGAAACGGAATACACCATTGAAACGTTCTTCCCCTGTGTGAATAAATATTTTGCGCAAAAGTGGGAAGACCATTTCAAGGGGTGTTTTGAGGAGTGTCTGGAATTTATGGACAACATCGACCATACTCTAGTAGACATCGAAAAACTGCGTGAAAATAGCCCGTATTCGCAAGAGGCGTTGCTGGGTCTGGTGCGACGCTTGACGGATGCGTTGTGTGTGAATGACCGCGAATATATAGCGGAAATGAAAGAAGCCGGTGAAATAACCGAGGAGGTGTTGTGGGTGACGTATGTGCTGGCGAACCATGAACTGTATTGGTCGGATATTCCCGGCAGAAATTTGCGGAAAAATATCCCTCTGATTAAACTGTTTATTGCGGCCGGCCTCCACGACCGCCTGCTCCTGTTAGCCGTGTCGGGTGAACGCGAACGCTGTATGGACCGCCACAGGCGTACGCACCATGATATCTTACACGAGAATGTAAACGTGGTCCGCTATCTGGTGCCGAAATATTTTCAGCCTCGCACGGTGATTGCGTTAAGACGAAGTCTGGGTGTTACGTATAAATCGGCGTATGAGTATTATATGGGCTTTTCCAACGCTATGTTTAATTGTAACCCGCAATACGATGAAGAGCCGTTCGAGAAAAATCCGGAAATCCTCTTTCATCTCTTGAAACACATGGTGGAAGAAAATACGGCGTTCTTAGAAAAAACCGGATTTATAGAAGCCAAATGTCACACCGAACGCCGGCTGGAATACGAAGCCCTCACGAAAAAAATCAAAGAAGAAAACGAAAAGTGGGGCTATGATACGTGTGCGGAGAAAGAAGAGTTAGAGTGGAAAAAGGCGCTAGAAAATGAGGGGGAGTAATATGTTTGTATAAAAAATTGAAAAACTTATAAAAATTTGAAAAATATAAAAACTTATAAAAAATTTGAAAAATATAAAAACTTATAAAAATGTGTTTGTATAAAAGGGAACAAGGTAAGGTTCTTTTTTTCTCTCTTTAAATTTGTCTGAAAGAGAGAAATTTAATATTAATTAAATATAAATTATTTTTATTTTAATTTTTATATCAAAATACAGGACATTTTTAAAAAATTGAAATGCTTTTCCGCGATTAAGCTATCCATAACCCAACCAAACCAAACAAGAGAATGTCTTACCAAGTTACTGAAGCTTACCGAGTGCCCGAGAAAAGTGATTATTATTATGACGCGTCGCCGAACCCGATTGAAGAAATATGCAAATACACGGATAACCTAGAATTTATCCCGCCTGAACTCCGCTATCAGATGTTGTCTGCCATTTGCCGGCAAAAAGAATGTAGCGTGTATGGTCATTATGACGCGCCGCCCAACAAACATCTCGTTGCCCAAATTAATGGCCAGGGCGGTTATTTTCTGAAGAAGACGACTGCCGCTGCGAATATTTATCTGATTTGGTATAACCCAGACAAGGACCGCTATATGTTTTGGGGTCCAAATGAGCGAACTGTGCGTGACGCCATGAACCGTATTCGTGGGCGCATTGTAAAGTATGTCGTTCATCTCGACCGTCCGCGTGAAATCGAAGAGGACGTAGAAGAGGACTATATAGCACCTGCCGAGCCGACATTTGACGAACACTTCGGCAAAGTTTCGCAGACACAGATGAACAAGATGGGTTTTACTTCCGGGAAAGGGCTGGGACGCAATGAGACCGGTCGCACTGACCCGATTAATCCCGTGAAAGACCTTGGCGGTCGAATGGAAAACCGCAAGTTTGGGTTAGGCTATACAAAGCCAGCGCCCAAGGAACTAGAGCCCAGTGAAGAGCAAGCCGTGCCGGAAGAGCACATTGATTAAAGAAAAAATAATACAAAAAAATAATACAAAAATAATACAAAAAATTTATACAAAAAAATATACAAAAAAATATACAAAAAATATACAAAAAATAATACAAAAATAATACAAAAATAATACAAAAATAATACAAAAATGATACAAAAATAATACAAAAAATTAAACAAAAAATTAAACAAAAAATTAAACAAAAAATTAAACAAAAATTTAGATAGAAAAGAATAAGGTAAGATTCTTTTTTATTTGTATTTTCTCTCTAATTAGTCAATTTTACCCTAGAAAAAAACATCACTCATTTATCGTTTCCTTACTCATTTCCCGTTTGGATGGTTATATAGATTTTACACGACAAATGGTAATAAAAGTATTATGAATTATTTGAGTGTGCGCTCGATAGATTAAAGGGTATAGTTTTTATAATACAAGCAAATAACCCGATAAATCAGTAATAAAAAACAACCCCGTAAATAACCCAATAAAGACCCGCATAAATAAACCCATAATACTGCCATTTATCATCAATAAATTATATCATCAATAAATTATATCATTAATAAATTATATCATCAATAAATTATATCATCAATAAATTATATCATTAATAAATTATATCATCAATAAATTATATCATCAATAAATTATATCATCAATAAAGTATATCATTTAAAAAATTGAAACACTTTTTCACTACTAATCTATCTATAACCCCAAGCAACAATAAAATAAAATGAGTTCTCAAACTTATATGTCTATGGCAAAGCCAGCAAAGCCAGCAAAGCCAGCAACGCGTGAATGTTCGCCCTCCCCTGAAGAGGTGCGTGAAGGTAAGTATGATAGAAGCAAAATTACAAAAGCGCCATCAGGGCATCAAGCGCCAGCAGGGCATCAAGCGCTAGCGGGGCATCAAGTGCCAGCAGGCCATCAAGAGAATGGTAATTTCCGCGTGCCGTCTAAGGACACGTATTTCATTGACCGCTGCGACAATCCGATGGAAGAAATATGTATTAGCACAAACTATTTCAAACAGATTCCTGACGAATTTAAATACGCGATGTTCAAGTTTATTTGTGACCAGTCGCATAAAAGTCCTAGCGTGTATGGCCAATATGAGGCGCCACCAGAGCGGGAAATCGTAGAATCGATTAATGGAAGGGGTGGTTATTTTCTGAAGAAGACAGCCGAAGAAGCAAATATTTATTTGATTTGGTTTGACCGGCAAAAGAATATCTACAAATTTTGGGGGGCCTCTGAGCGTGAAGTACGAGATGCGATGAACCGAATTCGGAGCCGTATTGTCAAGTATGTCATTCATGCGCCAACGCCGAAGGTGCTTACTGTTAAAGTGGACCAGGCTAAAGTGGACCAGGCTAAAGTGAGGCACCGAGAACCGATCCAGCTAAGTAAAGAGAATCTCGCAACCACTCCGCCACCTCCCAGCCCCAAAGCCAGTGTTTATTTTAAACCGATAGTTTGTGAAACTATCACTGCACTAAAGCATTGGCCCACCAAGGAAAATATAGTGAACCCCTTAAAAGATGAAGACGTTTGTCCGCCTCGAATCATGCGTTCGATCTCTGTGGCTCCCTGTGGATTCGCATCGGACAATGACCCTCCTCAACCAATTGGATTATGCCGTTCAATCAGTATCGCATTTTAAATAAAAAATAAAAATATTAAAAAAAATAAAAATATTAAAAAAAATAAAAATATTAAAAAAAATAAGGTAAGATTCTTTTTTATTTGAATATATCACAACAAAAAAATTGAATCACTTTTACCCTAGGTCACCATCCATAACACCCAGTAACATGACCATGCTTGCGGAAAGCAATTTTATTTTTAAAGAACCCGAGCCGATTGAACTCTTAAAAAACGAAGCGATTGACCGGTTAGCATCGGTTGTTGGCGGCCTACCGAAATACAAAAACAAATTAGAAGAATTGATTGTAAATTTTACAGTTGATGATATGTTATATTTAATCAACACCATTTACCGCGACCAAGATTTTAAATGTTCATTATATTATACAGTATATAATGAATATTTTGACGAAATTGAAGATTTAATACATAAATCAATATAAAAATAAATATTAAATCGAAGTTGAAGATTTAATACATAAATCAATATAAAATTGAAATGCTTTTTCGGTATTAAGCTATCCACATCATCTAACAAGCGAAGCACAAGCGAAGCAGCACAAGCGAAGCAAATCAGCAAAAGCAGCACAGAATGTTTACCATCAAAGTTTTAACAGACAGTTTACCTGGAGGTTATGAACCAATTATAGACGCGTATAACGCCAGTCGTCCAGAAGGTCTTGAACCGATCAGAAAGGCCGGCGTTTTTGAAGGTGGATTTGAAATTCCCTTGAATGCCGAAGAAATGAAAATATTAAAAGAACATCGTAGTAGTTTAGACGCAAATGACTGCGTCAGACAACTGCGCTGGAATGGAGGTAAGTTAAAAAGCGGATACCACAAAGGATTCAAAACGCAAGAAACGGAACTGCTTTATTATGCGTTAATTCAGGTGTTGGGAGCAGACAAAGTTCAGCAGATTCCATTTGAAATGTAAATCAAAAAAATAATAAAAACAATACAAAAAATAATAAAAACAATACAAAAAATAATAAAAACAATAAAAATAATACAAAAAAAGAGGAAAAGGTTTCTTTTTTTTAATAACAAAAACCAGTGATAAAATCAAAAAATTGAAATACTTTTTCACTAGTAAGCTATCTATAACCCTA
>Ga0114969_10000979_pt1 | contig 24243 bp, 17 predicted proteins | sample M_130807_MF_Meta_FD_87316 | JGI IMG/M metagenome (GOLD analysis project Ga0114969, IMG submission 87316) | Freshwater microbial communities from Lake Montjoie, Canada to study carbon cycling - M_130807_MF_MetaG | ecosystem: Environmental > Aquatic > Freshwater > Lake | place: Lake Montjoie...
CCGTCTTCGATTATTTGAGCCGTCGCGCGCGAATAGAGGCCGCGGGAATGACACCCCGGCGTTTCGTCAAACGCAACTCCGGCGAAATGGTCATTGCGCGCAATCCCAATGCCGCTCCGGAGAAATTGCCGGATGCATTGCTGGCTCAACTTGACGCAAAAGAATGGCAGGCCAGGCGCGATGCCGTCCTGCAGCTGGGCAAAATCGATCAGGCGCATCTCAGAGAGGCTGTCGAGCAGGCCATCGCGGATCGCTTGAGCGCCGAGCGCGACGTCGAAGTTCGCGACGCGATGCTGAAATTGCTTCGCCGCACCGGCAGCCAGCCACCGGACGTGAAGCCGGCGGGATCATCGGTCCCGGTGCAAATCGAGAAGCCTAAAGATGCGGAAGAGAAGGAGCCTCGTTGGCGTGATCCCAAATGGCTGGCTGTGGCCGCGGCTGTCGTGTTGGCCGTCCTCGGGGCATCCTACGCGTTCTTCGCAAGGGACCCGGCGGCGGTTACAAGCGAAACGGTAAACGCCGCACCTGCAAATGCGGCGGTCGAACGTCTTCGTGCCGAATTGCGTGCGCGCATCCTGGCACTCACGCCGGAAGAGGCGCTTCGCATCGCCAGAGAAATGGAGCCCAATCTCGCGGCGCGTGCTCTGGCCGTTCGCAATCACGTGCAGGGTGTCGATCCCGCGACGCTGCGCCTGACCGAGGGGTTGGTCGCCCGTTTCGTGCTGGAGAATTGGGTCTTGAACGACGACGCATCGCCCGCATCGATCAAGCAATGGACCGACATTCTGGCGCGCACCGATTCCGCGCGAGTCGAAACCGCCAAACGCCTGGCCGGCGAGGCGGAAGCCGCAAGACAGCGTGAAGCGGATGCGGTTAAGGAGCGTGACGCCGAAGCGGCCCGCCAGCGGGAGGCGGGCGCGAATTTCGTTAGCGCGATACAATCTCTGCTTCGCGAGAAAGGCTTTTACGCTGGCGCCCTTGACGGAAATCTCGGCGCGGGAACGCGAGCCGCCATTCTAGCCTTCCAGAAAAGCGCAAATTTGCCCGCCACCGGCACAGCCGATGACGCCACCTTCGCAAAGTTGAGAGCTGCCCCTACGCCGCCGCCGCCGCCCCGAACCGCAGCCTCTTTGAACGTTCCGTCCGCTCGCACCGCCGAGCCTGCGCGCAGCGGGGCGGAACAAGCCGCGCAAAATCCGGGAACGGAATTTAAGGACTGTGCCGAGTGTCCCGCCATGATCAGCGTACCGGCGGGCGGCTTCACCATGGGGTCGGCCACCTCGGAGCCCGGACGCGGCCGCGACGAGAGCCCGCAGCATCGCATCACCTTCGATAGGTCCTTTGCTGTGGGAAAGTATGAGGTGACCTTCGCCGAGTGGGATGCCTGTGTCGCCGGCGGCGGCTGCAACAATTACCGTCCCGCGGATGAAGGATGGGGCAGGGGCACGCATCCGGTGGTCAATATCAGTTGGAACGACGCACAAGCCTATGTTGCCTGGCTGCGGAACAAGACCAGGAAGCCTTACCGGTTGCTGTCGGAAGCGGAATGGGAATATGCCGCGCGCGGGCAGACGGTTTCGGCGTTCTATTGGGGCGCCCGCGCCACGGTAAACTTCGCGAAATTCGATTCCAGCGGAACGGCGCCGGCCGGGAGCTACGTGCCCAACTCGTTCGGGCTTTACGACATGTTGGGCAACGTCAATGAATGGGCCATGGACTGCGTGAACAACTCGTATGGCGGTGCGCCTGCCGATGGCAAAGCATGGCTGACGGGGGATTGCGATTTGCGCGCTATTAGAGGTGGCGCCTGGAACAGCGGCCCAGCCAATCTCCGCGCCGCCAACCGCGATTGGGACGCCACCGGCTTTCGCGTCAATCGGAACGGCTTTCGCGTGGGGCGTGGCTTGTAACCATGATGCAGAGATTGGCGACGACGGTGCGGCCGGGATCCTTGCGCGGGCGCCTAGAGCATGATCCGATCAATAGGAATCGGATCATGCTCTAGATTCCTTAGTTTGGCGCGCAATCTAACGACGAACCGGCGTCCACTTCGTCGGATTGCGCTCTAGCCTTTGGCATGCACGAAAGACGGCCGTTACCTCCGCCGCCGTTGGAACGCCGAGGCCAGAGGGAGCCATATGAAGTATCTGCTGTCAGCCGTCCGGATCGCCGGCATCGTGATGGTCGTGCATGGGCTTATGCTGATCGGCGCCGACGAAATCAGCACCATCGAAGCGGGCGGCGTGCGCATGATCCGTTCACTCGATTACATCCTCACGCTCTACCAGCTTGACCCGAAGCTCTGGGCGGCGACACTTTCGCCGTCCGTGCGAGGAGCCGTATTTTGGGTGCTGGCTCTGCCGGGATGGGGCGTGTTCGCGGGGCTCGGCCTTGTGCTCAGCTATGCCGGGCGGTCGCGTGAAGGATAGACGTTGCAGCAATTGACTTGCCCGCTATGATCCTGCGCGCTGCGCAGCAATGGACCCGCTATGCCCTTCAATTCGCCTGAAGTCGTTCTCGTCAATCACACGCGCGTCGCCTGTGACGGCGGTGGCGGCGCCCTTGGCCATCCCAAAGTCTATCTCGAAATGGGCACGGAAAATTTCGTCGAATGCGGTTATTGCGACCGCCGTTTCGCGCTTACGCCGGAAGCCATTGAAGCCCGTGAAAAGGGCGAGGTGGCCGCGCATTGAACGTGAGCGTTACCGAACCGCCGGGGACGCACGCGCTTCAGCCGGGCGATCATGTTTACCTGATTGACGGTTCCGGTTTTATCTTTCGCGCCTATCACGCCCTTCCCCCTTTAACGCGAAAATCCGACGGATTGCCCACCGGCGCGGTGTCCGGCTTCTGCAACATGCTGTGGAAGCTGCTTGAGGACACCAAGGCGGGCGACAAGCCAAGTCATCTGGCGGTCATCTTCGACGCCGGTAAGCACACCTTCCGTAACGATATGTATACGGAATACAAAGCCAACCGCTCCGAACCGCCAGACGATCTCAAGCCGCAATTTCCTTTGACCCGTGATGCCGTGCGCGCATTCGGCGTGTCCTGCGTGGAGAAGCCGGGCTTTGAAGCCGACGATCTGATCGCTACCTATGCGCGAATTGCCCGCGAAGCCGGGGCCAAAGTGACCATCGTTTCGTCCGACAAAGACCTGATGCAGCTTATCCACGATGGCGTCGTGGAAATGTTCGACACCATGAAGAACAAGCGGATTGGCGCCGCCGAAGTCGTGGAGCGATTCGGAGTGCCGCCGGACAAGGTTATCGATGTGCAGGCGCTGATCGGCGACACCATCGACAATGTGCCGGGCGTTCCCGGCATCGGCGTGAAGACGGCGGCGAAACTCATTGGCGAATTCGGCGATTTGGAATCGCTGCTGGCCCGCGCAGGCGAGGTTAAGCAGAACAAGTGCCGCGAATCCCTGATCAAGCACGCCGGGCAGGCACGCATGTCCGCGCGCCTCGTCAAACTGGACGACGCCGTTCCTCTCGACGAGCAGGTCGAGACATTTGCGGTGCGCGATCCCGATCCCGGCACGCTGATTCCTTTTTTGCGGGACATGGAATTCCTCAATCTCATGCGGCGCGCCGCGGCAACATTGGGCGTCGATGCCGAATCGCCAGACCTTGCCGCAAGCGCGTCCGCCACCAAGGCGTCCTCGCCTGCGGAAAAGCCTGCCGCACCTCCCGCAATGCAAGCTGCCGCATGTCCCGGCGCCGTCATGGATCGCGCGGCGCTCCTGCGCCCTATCGATTACGGACAGTATGAAACGATTACGGACGCCGCGGCGCTGGACCGGCTGATCGCGGCGGTTATCGAATCGGGTCAGATCGCGCTGTCGGTGCATACCGATTCCACCGATCCGATGCTGGCGCGCATTATCGGCATAGCTCTCGCGGCTGTGCCGGGTAAGGGCGCATATATTCCCCTGAATCACACGACCGGCGGCGGCCTGGAGCTGGCGGGCGCCGCGCCTGTGCAACTTCAGGAAGCGGCAGTCCTCGCGAAATTGTCGCCGCTGCTGCACGACGCGAGCACGCTTGCCATTGGCCATGATCTAAAATTTGCCTGGATCGTTCTTGCGCAGCGCGGCATTCGGATACGCGCCTTCGACGATACGCTGCTGATGTCTTACGTGCTCGATCTTGGTCTGCACGGACATGGGTTGGAGGAACTTTCCGAAATCCATCTGCAGCACAAACCCATCGCGCTCCTGGACCTCGTCGGCAAAGGCCGCGACAAGCTTCCCTATGAACAAGGGGATTTGAAAGAGGCTACGCGCTTTGCCGCCGAGCGCGCCGACATTGCGCTGCGGCTGCACGCGCTGCTGAAGCCGCGCCTTGTCGCGGAACGGCGCGTGACCGTCTACGAAACGCTGGAGCGGCCGCTGATCCCCGTGCTCGGCGAGATGGAACGCACCGGCATCGCGATTGCGCCTGCGTTCCTCGCCAGGCTTTCCAATGACTTCGCCACCGGCATGGCGCGGCTGGAAGAGGAATGCTGCAAACATGCCGGCGAGAAATTCAACCTCGGATCGCCGAAACAATTGGGCGATATTCTGTTCGGCAAGTTCTCGCTGCCGGGCGGCAAGCGCACCAAGACAGGCGCGTGGTCGACCGATGCCGACATTCTCGAAGAATTGGCGGCGCAGGGGCACGATTTGCCACGCGCGATTCTCGATTGGCGCCAACTCTTCAAATTGAAATCGACCTACACCGATGCGCTGCCCACCTATGTGAACCCGCGCACGGGGCGCGTGCATACGTCATACGCGCTCGGCTACACGACCACCGGGCGCTTATCGTCCAACGAGCCCAATTTACAGAACATCCCCATCCGCACCGAGGAAGGCCGCCGCATCCGGCGGGCTTTTGTGGCGCCGGACGGGCGCTGTCTGGTGTCGGCGGATTACTCCCAGATCGAACTGCGGCTGCTCGCGCACATCGCCGATGTTCCCAATTTGCGGCAGGCGTTTGCCGATGGGCTCGACATTCACGCGATGACCGCATCTGAAATGTTCGGCGTGCCCGTGAAGGACATGCCGGCGGAAATCCGGCGCCGCGCCAAGGCCATCAATTTCGGCATCATCTACGGCATTTCCGCATTCGGCCTGGCCAATCAGCTTGGCATTCCGCGGGGCGAAGCCGACGCTTATATCAAGAAATACTTCGAGCGGTTTCCTGGCATCCGCGACTACATGGAATCCACGAAGGCCTTTGTGCGCGAAAGCGGCTATGTCGAAACCATTTTCGGCCGCCGCATTTATGTCCGCGATGTGAAAGCGCAAAGCGCCGCCGTGCGCGCCTTCGGCGAACGCCAGGCCATTAACGCGCCCATTCAGGGCTCGGCCGCCGACGTCATCCGTCGTGCGATGGTGCGGCTTCCCGGCGCGCTTGCGGAAAACGATCTCGACGCGCAGCTGCTCTTACAGGTGCATGACGAATTGGTGCTGGAAGTCGCCGATTCACAGGCCAAGGAGGTCTGCGATGTCGCGCGCAGCATCATGGAAAAAGCGGCGCTGCCGGTTCTTCAGCTCCGCGTGCCCCTTGTCGTCGACGCCCGTTCCGGCAAGAACTGGGGCGAGGCCCATTGATTGATGTGACTACGCCGCCAATGCGCGGCGGGTGTCTTCCGGTGGGATGCCTACGCTCTCCAATTGGGCTGTCCATTCGCCGAGCGCCTTGCCGCGGTCGGCCCCAGGACGCTCCTTTTCGAGCTGTGCGAAATAGGTATTCAAGAATCCCGGCTTTGACAGGGACGCTATAAGCAGCCGCTTGGCCTTCATCATCAAATCGCCTTGGGTGAACACACCGGCCGTGCAGAGCTTGATGAGCGTCTGCGCCCGCTCCACCGGATTGGCAATCTTTGCTTCCAACGAGGCGAAAAATCGCGCGCGCGTTTCCAGCCTTTGTGCGACTTCATCGAGAGCAACCGCGAGCTGATTTTTCTGGACGTCCTGGAAACCAGAACGCAACACGCGTTCCTGAATCTCCGCGAGGCGGCGCAGGCGCTGCGGCAATGGCGCGCCGGGGAGAACCTGATCCTCGAAACTGTTCGAGGTGATGATCGGCATCATGAAGGCCGACAGACTGCGCCTGTTCTCGGGACCGACGATATTTTCTTCGACCACCATAAGCCGTTCCAGTTTTTCATCGGAGGTCTTCGCAGCCTCCATGAACTGCTGCAGCGGTTCGTTGGTCACCAGCCGGCGGGAGCGCTCGGTGAATGCCGTAATGATGTCTTTGTGCGCCAGATATTTGCCTTGGCCCAGGACCAGCTTGTTGCCGAGCCGGCGCTGCATTTTAAATTCGTTTTCCAGCGCACTGGGGCAGAGGCGTTTCATTCCCTTCAGTTCCGCCAAAATGCGGCTGGCAACCGCCATGCGCGCTTCCGGGAGTTCGTCCTTCGCAAACAGGCGGGCCAGTTCGATAACCCCCTGACTGCCTTCGGTGGGGATACCACCGAGGAAGAGTTCAATTAATTTCAGCAGGGCTTGACCGAGATCGGCGCTGTGGCCCAGCAAATCGGCGAGAGCGGCCGATCCGTTGAGCATTTCGGCGATCAGCGTATCGATCGCGCTCAGCAACAAGGCGCGCCCCGGCCCTTCCGCCGGAACTTCTCCCATCAGCTGCAGCATGCGCTGCAGCTTTGCGTCCCATTGTTTGGTGGAGGCAAGGTATTTGGTGATGGCGCCGTTCAGCAGATAGCGCCCGTCCAGGCTTGTGCCGATTTTGACGGCAAACGCTCCGAACTCCCCGGTCTTCAGCTCCGGGAAGGCCTTGCGCCTCTCGTCCTTGTAAACCCGATGAATGGCCGTGGTGCAAAGTTCGTCGAGTTGCTTGACGATCTGAGCGACCGTGTAATCGGAGTCGGTCGCCTGCGCGACGGCGATCTTCTGGATGGCATGCTGATAGGTGGTGCCCGTCGCCTCAAACAATTCCAATGCCGGCGCACTGTGCAGAAGCTCCGTCACCGTCAGCTTCTGGCGCGCCAGCCAGTCGCCGAGAATGCGCACCATCGTGGTGCGTGCGTGATAGGAATAGAGATCGTCTGGCTTGAAGCAGGGAGAGGGATTGTCGAGATCGTCGACTTTCCCGTTCTTCTTTTTGACGTCGGTCTTGCCATCTTCAAAAATCGTCAGGCTGACGTAATCGCCGGTGGCTTGGTGATAGGTTTCCTTAACCACACGCACGCCGCCGGCGCGGCCTTCCTGCATCAACAGTTTGGCGGCTTTGATGGCGTCCTCACGGTTCTCCATCGCCTCGATGAGGGCCCAACCCCCGCCTTTGCCCTGCTGACGGAAAATCTCGAAATGAACTTCGGCCATAGCGTCCTACTCCCCACGTGACATGAACGTAGGAGCTGGCCGCTTAAGCCCCAGTTAAGCAGACGGGCCCGGCAGCGGACTCATGGGTGGAAAGGTCCAAAATTGTGGGCTTTTCTCCACACAGGCGGCAGGCAGGATCGCGCGGCACCTTCACGGTGCGGAATTCGGCCGATAGGGCATCGTAAATCAGCAGCCGCCCGGCCATCGTATCGCCGGCCGCCAGGATTTCCTTCAGCACTTCCACCGCTTGCAGCGTGCCCATCACGCCCGCGACGGCGCCAAGCACCCCCGTCTCACTGCAATTTGGGGCGGTTTCCGGGGGCGGAGGCTCCGGAAAAAGACAGCGATAGCAGGGCAGGTTTGCTTGATAGGGCTTGTAGGTGGCGAGTTGCCCATCGAACTCGGTCACCGCCGCCGATACCAGGGTGCGCCCTCCGAAATAGCAGGCGTCGTTGATCAGGAACCGGGTGGCGAAATTGTCCGATCCGTCCGCCACGATGTCGTAATCGGCGATGAGGCTTGCGGCGTTGGCGGCTGTTAGCCGTTCGGCATGGGCAATGACGTTCACATCCGGATTTATGCCCCGTACCGTGTCTCGGGCCGAGTCGGTCTTCAGCCGGCCGACGTCCCCCGTCCGGTGGGCGATCTGGCGCTGGAGGTTGGAGAGGCTCACTTCGTCAAAATCGGCCACTCCGATGGTGCCGACCCCTGCCGCCGCAAGGTACAGGATCAAGGGGCTCCCCAGCCCGCCTGCCCCTATCACCAGGACGCGGGCGGCCAGAAGCTTCGCCTGACCGGCGCCTCCGACCTCCCGAAGCACGATGTGCCGGGAATAGCGGTCCAGCTGCTCGTCGGTCAGCGAAGGTCTTGGGCGGCGCGGCACGTCAGTCATGGCGCATTTCTTAGCATGCCCTTTAAATGGTCAGAAATCCCTTGAGGTCCAGCCGATTAACTGTTCCCGCACGCCGGGATTGCGACGCTTTGCCCGCCAATCTATCTTGCCCGCGAGCCGGGTTCTGCCCATAAACACCCCGGCCAAGCCCTCTATGCCGCCTTTGCCCGCGGCTTAGGATAAGGGTTCACCGGGAGGGGCAAGAAGGCGGTCGCGCCGGCAGCTTTGCGGATTCAAGCGCAAGACGGCGAGAAATGGGGCGCGTAGCGCCTGCAAGTTAGAGGTGTATCACACCACCAAGGCCGCGCAGCCGTCCTACGGTTAGAGGCGCGCGCCCTGCGGATTACAGAGCCACTCGCGTCGCGCGAGCCATGATCGGCATTTGAAAGAGGTTTGACGATGACTGCACCAATAAGCGTTCCGGCTACCCCGACGAGAAACAAGAAGCTTCTCGCCTGGGTCGATGAGGTGGCCGCGAAATGCAAACCGGACCGGATCTATTGGTGCGACGGATCGGAAGACGAATATAACCGGCTCTGCGCCGAAATGGTTAGCGCCGGTACGCTGATCAAACTCAATCCCGCCAAGCGCGCGAACTCCTATCTTTGCCGTTCCGATCCCGCGGACGTGGCGCGCGTCGAAGACCGCACCTTCATCTGCTCCGAGAAGCAGATCGATGCCGGCCCGAACAACAACTGGATTGCTCCAGCGGAAATGCGCGCCAAGCTAGACGGCTTGTTCGCCGGCGCGATGCGCGGACGCACCATGTACGTCATCCCCTTCAGCATGGGACCGATCGGCTCGCCCATCTCGCATATCGGCGTGCAGCTTACCGATTCCCCCTACGTGGCGATCAGCATGCGCGTGATGACGCGCATGGGACAGAAGGCGCTCGACCAGCTTGGCGACGGCGAATTCGTCCACTGCCTGCATTCGGTCGGGGCCCCGCTGGCGCCGGGCGCAAAGGATGTGCCGTGGCCGTGCAACGCCGAGCACAAATACATCGTCCATTTCCCGGACGATTACTCGATCGTGTCCTTCGGTTCGGGCTATGGCGGCAACGCGCTGCTCGGCAAGAAATGTTTCTCGTTGCGCATCGCTTCGATGCTGGGCCGCGATCAGGGCTGGCTCGCCGAGCATATGCTCATTCTGGGCGTCGAGAGCCCGACAGGCGAAAAGACCTATGTCGCCGCGGCGTTCCCGTCGGCATGCGGCAAGACCAATTTCGCGATGATCGTGCCGCCGGAAGGTTTTGACGGCTGGAAGGTGACAACCATTGGCGATGATATCGCCTGGATCAAGCCGCGTCCCGATGGCACGTTCCGCGCCATCAATCCGGAAGCGGGATTCTTCGGCGTGGCGCCCGGCACCGGCATGAAGTCCAACCCGAATGCCGTGAAGATGCTCGACCACGATTGCGTCTTCACCAATGTCGCGCTGACCGACGATGGCGATGTGTGGTGGGAAGGCCTGACGGATACGGCGCCTGCGCATCTGATCGATTGGCAGGGCAAGGACTGGACGCCGGAATCCGGGCGCAAGGCGGCGCATCCCAATTCGCGCTTCACGGTCTCGGCGCGTCAGTGTCCGAGCTACGATCCGGCCGGTGACGATCCGGAAGGCGTGCCGATTTCAGCGTTCATTTTCGGCGGGCGTTTGTCGCGTATTTTCCCGCTCGTCTATGAAGCCAAGGATTGGGAATCGGGCGTCTATTGGGCGTCCGTCATGGGCTCGGAAGCTACGGCGGCGGCCGACAATCAGGCGGCGATCCGTCGTGATCCGTTCGCGATGCTGCCGTTCTGCGGCTACAACATGGGCGATTATTGGAAGCACTGGCTCGGCATCAAGAACAGCGTCACGAAGCTGCCGCGCATCTATCGCGTGAACTGGTTCCGCAAGGACGAGAACGGCAAATTCGTGTGGCCGGGCTTCGGCGACAACATGCGCGTACTCAAGTGGATTGTGGACCGCGTCAACGGCCGCGCCACGGATGCGCCGGAAGGCCCGTTCGGCTTCCAGCCGCGCTATCAGGATATTCCCTGGCAGGGACTGGATTTCGACCAGCACAAATATCAGCGCATCAGCGACATCGACCGCGCCGAAGCGCTTGAAGAGGCCGAAGACCAAGCCGCGCATTTCGAACAGTTCGGCGGCCGTCTACCGGCTGAACTCGAAGCCAAGCGCCAGGATTTGATCCGCACACTGAAGGCCGCGCCCCCGGTCTGGAGCGCGGGGTAAACAGTTTTCCTCCCCCGTAACAACGGGGGAGGAAAAATCGGGGATGTCCTTGAGCAAAGCAAAAGGCCCGGATCGCTCCGGGCCTTTTGCGTGTAAGGGGGCGCATTGCGTCAGCCAGGATAGATGAGTTCAATCGCTTGGCGGCCGCGTTTCCGATAAACCAGGAAATCGGAATCGAGCGTGAAAACCTTATGGTCTTCTTGAAGTTCGGCCATCCGCACGACGCATGCGTCGGCTAAAGACATTGGCTGGTCGCGATACTTTGCATGCAGCGCGCGCAACTCCGCCACATGATCTTCAACATGAAATGCCAGCTTCAGCGCGCCGTTTTGAAGCAAGCCGAACAACGCTTGCTGGGCCTTCGAAAATCGGCTCAGGAGATACATCGTTTCCGCCAGAACCGGCTCGCACACAAGAAGCGGTGCGTCGAGCTCCTTCATTCGGCTGACCGTCCAGCGATGATGCCTCTCCGCCCGATCGAAGAACGCGACGAGCGGACCGGTATCAACGATCGCGGCGGTCATTTTTGCCAAAGTCAGCAAGATGCTTCCCGTTTGACCCGAGATCGGGAATTCCCGAATTGACGACGCCACACGCATCCTTCATGAGACCAGCCAAGCTGGGTCGCTTCTCCTTCGGCTGTGTGCCGAGAACAGAACGAAGCCCCTCCTCAACCAGATCTTTGACTTTTCTGCCTCGCAGGGCAGCCTCCGCCTTAGCCTTGCGGTAAAGGTCATCAGGAATTTCAACCGTCGTTTTCATGTGGCTCATACCTGCAATCAGGAAACCCATATTTATGGGAATATGGGTATCGATGCAATCGCGCGGGTACCTTCAGCTTTCCAAGAATTCGCTCTAAATATTGACGTCATAGTTTGCCCGTGGGTCGCTCATCGATGATTGAACATAAACCCTGGAAGGGCACGCTGTATGATGAGGGTCTGAGCGGTCAGCGCATCGCAATTGTGGGTAATTCGCATTACACGACCGATGAATCGGATCATGATCAGTTAACACGCGAAATACTTCACCGCGTTGTCAACGGTGACACGGCCAGTCCGTTCTTTACCCAGATAATGGAATACTTTGGATACGACTCGCCTCAGTTGTTCTGGAACAGAGTGCTGTTCTTCAACTACCTGCCGGAGTCGGTGGGATCGCCGTCGGATCGTTACGCACTGGGCTCGAAAGACCAGGTAAAGCGGGCGAAGGCACGGCTCCTGCAAATTGTTGCGGAATGCAAACCCCAGAAGCTGTTTGCATTCACAAACAGCTCTGGAAAAGGCTGGCAGACATTTCCCAATACGGATGAAGAAAACGCCGGCGGGGATACTCAACCGCTCCCAGGTTTCGAAAAGCACGGATTTCGATTTGGCACGTACTCGGCCAACGGGCATCACGCCATGGCGTTCGGCCTGCGTCATCCGCAGGGCGCACCGGGCGAGGTGATGCGTAACGCTGTGCAATATTGTTTGGCTCTGCCGCCAAAATAGCGCCAGCGTTACTCCGCGGCGCCGGCCAGGAAATCTTTCATTTTGGCGAAGAAGCTTTCCGAATCCGGATTGCTGCCTGCGGGGGCTTCGGCTTCGAAGGCGCGCAGCAATTCTTTTTGCTTTTTGGTCAAACGCACCGGCGTCTCCACGCGCACTTCGACGAACAGATCGCCGAAATTGCGTGACTTCAGTCCCGGCATGCCTTTGCCGCGCAGACGGAATTGATGCCCGGCCTGTGTGCCTTCGGGGATGCTGATGCGCGTGCCGTTTCCGGCCAGCGTCGGCACTTCGATTTCGCCGCCGAGCGCCGCCGTTGTGAACGAAATCGGCACGCGGCAATAGAGATCGTTGCCGTCGCGCTGAAACATCGGGTGCTGTTTGATGGAGAGGAAAATATACAAATCGCCCGGCGGACCGCCATTCAATCCGGCCTGGCCTTCGCCCGACAAACGGATGCGCGTGCCCTCTTCGACGCCTGGCGGAATGTCGACCGACAGCGTGCGTTCTTTCTGAGTTTGTCCGGCGCCGCTGCACGCCTTGCACGGATTGCGCACGACGCGTCCCTGTCCCCGGCATTTGGGGCAGGTGCGTTCGATGGTGAAGAAGCCTTGGGTCGCGCGCACTTTGCCGTGGCCGTTGCAGGTGCCGCAGGTCTCAGGCTTTGTACCGGCTTGCGCGCCGGAGCCTTCGCATTCTTCGCAGGCCACAGCCGTGGGAACGCGGATTTGCGCCGGCTTGCCGCGATAGGCGTCTTCGAGCGCGATTTCCATATCGTAGCGCAGATCGTTGCCGCGGTTTGACCGCTGGCCCCGGCCGCCTTTGCCGCCCATGAATTCGCCGAACAAATCGTCGAACACATCGGTGAACGAAGCGCCGAAACCGGAACTGGGTGCGCCGCGGCCCATGCCGCCATTCTCGAACGCGGCGTGGCCGAAGCGGTCATAGGCGCCGCGCTTCTGGTCGTCCTTCAGGACTTCATAGGCTTCGTTGAGTTCTTTGAATTTGACCTCGGCCGTCGCGTCACCGGGATTCCGGTCGGGATGCAATTCCATCGCCAGCTTGCGATAGCCCGCCTTCAACTCCGCCGCCGAAGCGGTCTTCTGGGCGCCGAGCACCTCGTAATAACACCGCTTCATACGCTCCGCCCCCCAGCGGTATCGCTGACCTTAAAAGCCGAAAGCCGGATTCTGCAAATCAGAAAACACTTCATGATCGCATCACCCGGCTTCCAACGTTGCTATCGCTATTGAGCAGACCTACGCCGCGCCCTTTTTCTGATCGTCGACCTCGGAGAATTCCGCATCGACGACGTTGTCGTCTTTCGGTGCGCCCGCGCCGCCGTCCATATCTGGGCCTTCACCGCCCTCGCCGCCTCCAGCTTGGGCTTTGTACATGGCCTCACCAAGCTTCATGGACGCCTGCGCCAAGGTGTTGGTCTTGGCTTTGATGTCTTCGGGATCTTCGGTCTTGATCGCCGCTTTCAGGGCAGCGATGCCGTCTTCGATGGCGGTACGCTCGGCATCCGACACTTTGGAGCCATGCTCGGCCACGGCTTTTTCCGTTGAATGGATCAGCGCGTCGCCATGGTTCTTGGCTTCCGCCAGCTCCTTGGTTTTCTTGTCGTCGGCCGCATGCTCTTCGGCTTCCTTGACCATCTTTTGTATGTCGGCTTCCGACAAACCGCCGGACGCCTGGATGCGGATGGTCTGCTCCTTGCCGGTGGCCTTGTCCTTCGCGCCGACCGAGACGATGCCGTTCGCGTCGATGTCGAAGGTCACTTCCACCTGCGGCACGCCGCGCGGTGCGGGCGGAAGACCGAGCAGATCGAACTGTCCAAGCAGCTTGTTGTTCGCCGCCATCTCGCGCTCACCCTGGAATACGCGGATGGTCACGGCGGTCTGATTGTCATCGGCTGTCGAGAAGACCTGGCTCTTCTTCGCCGGGATCGTCGTGTTGCGGTCGATCAAGCGGGTGAACACGCCGCCCAGCGTTTCGATGCCGAGGGACAACGGCGTGACGTCGAGCAACAGGACGTCCTTAACCTCGCCCTTCAGCACGCCGCCCTGAATGGCCGCGCCGATAGCGACGACTTCATCCGGATTGACGCCCTTATGGGGTTCTTTGCCGAAGAGCTGTTTGACGATGTCCTGAACCTTGGGCATGCGGGTCATGCCGCCGACCAGGATCACTTCGTCGATTTGATTGGCCGAAACGCCCGCGTCCTTCAGCGCCTGCTTCACCGGCTGAATGGTCTTTTGGATCAGATCGTCGACCAAGGCTTCAAGCTTGGCGCGGGTGATCTTCATGGTCAGGTGCTTCGGGCCCGACGCATCCGCGGTAATGAAGGGCAGGTTCACTTCCGTCTGCATCGCCGAGGAAAGCTCGATTTTCGCCTTTTCGGCGGCTTCCTTCAGGCGCTGCAGGGCCAAGCGGTCCGAGCGCAGATTGATGCCGGTTTCTTTCTTGAATTCGTCGGCGAGGTAATTGACCAGACGCAGGTCGAAGTCCTCACCGCCGAGGAACGTGTCGCCATTGGTGGACTTCACCTCGAAGACGCCATCGCCGATTTCAAGAACGGAGATATCGAATGTGCCGCCGCCAAGGTCGTAGACCGCGATCGTGCCGGCGTTCTTCTTGTCCATGCCATAGGCAAGGGCGGCCGCGGTCGGCTCGTTGATGATGCGAAGGACTTCAAGGCCGGCGATCTTGCCGGCATCCTTGGTCGCTTGCCGCTGGGCGTCGTTGAAGTAGGCCGGAACCGTGATGACGGCTTGGCTGACCTTCTCGCCGAGATAGGATTCGGCTGTTTCCTTCATTTTCTGCAGGATGAAGGCGGAAATTTCGGACGGAGCGAATTGCTTGTTGTCACGCCCTTGCGTCCAGGCATCGCCATTGCCGGCTTTGACGATCTTATAAGGGACCATGCCGATGTCCTTCTGGGTCATCGGGTCTTCGAAACGGCGGCCAATCAGGCGCTTGAGTGCAAAGAACGTATATTCGGGATTGGTGACGCCCTGCCGCTTGGCGGGCTGGCCAATCAGCCTTTCCCCATCGCTGGTGAAGGCGACAATCGAGGGCGTCGTGCGCGCCCCTTCGGCATTCTCAATAACCTTGGGCGCCGATCCCTCCATCACAGCCACGCAGGAATTGGTGGTGCCCAGATCGATGCCAATAACTTTTGCCATAAAAACCTCCTGACGGCGGATGGATATGTGGGCCCTTCAAACGGAAGCGGCCGCTGATCCACCCCCTTCGATGCAAAGCCAAAACGAAAGGCGTTCAGGGCGTATATAGGAAGGGGGGTAGAAGGCCGCAACCGCGTGAACAAGGTTCCAGATGCGGTTTTTTCGCCGCTTTGGTCACGAAAACAGCGTCTTGCCGGCCAATCGCCCCATCGCCTGCGGCCAAACGCGGCGGCAGGTACGCCAGTTTAGAAATGCTTTAATAAAGATCGTTATGTCCGAGCTTGCGGTCCTGAACGGCCCGGATGGAGTTGTGATAGTTCTGGCTCAGATCCGCCTCGATGTGCTGATACGAAAACGACTTCATGCAGGTCTCGAACTGTGGGTCCCTCTGCGTGATGCCGACCGCCTGACAATTGGCCGAGGCGACTTGGCGGGTTTGTTCGCTCGTCGCGCAGGCGCAAAGGGCCAAAGCCGCGGACGCAAGAATGACGATTTTGCTCATGAAGTTCTCCCACTGGCGACCATTGCCGCACCCGCAGTTTCTATAGCACAACCTAAGAAGAGGCTAAATCGGCGGCTGTATTTTTCGCCGATGGCGCTCTTTATTTACCCGCCAGCGCGGCGCCGGAAAGGCGCGCGACGGCGGCCAAGGTGGTTTGGGCGGCGTTCAGGCCGAGCTGGAAATCCTTATCGGAGAAGTTCGCGTAGATGTCCGTCGGTTGATGCCAATGCGGGTCCCAGCCATTGCCGACCTGCGTGCCGCGCTCGTTCTCGCGCACGCTGATCGAAGGGGCAAAATCCTGAAATGGCGTCGAGTCCGTGTTGGTCATGTGCGAACCGACCGTCACGGGATAGGTGACCGCGTAGGCTTCGTTGGCCCGTTCCAATTCCCAGGCCAGCGCCTGAGATGGTCCGGCCAGTTTGGAGCTCTCCTGATACTCGACATTGATGTCGGCTTCCGGCCGCTGCTCCTTGGCCAGCGTCCCGTCGGGGCGGGGCATGCCGTGGTCGAACAGCAGCATGTCGTGCTGAATCATGCCGAGCCATTTCGGTTCGGGATATTTGCCAGAGCCTGCCGGGGATTCTTTGCCTTGAAGCGGGGCTCTGGCCTCAACATAGGCGCGGGCGCCGTTCTGGCCGGTCTCTTCGTTGTTCCAGAGAATAAAGCGGATTGAGCGGCCGGTCCGCACATCGGGGCTGCTGAGAATGCGCGCCAGCTCCATCACCAGCGCGGTGCCGGAGCCATCGTCATTGGCCGCTTCGCCCCAGCCGATACCGTCCATATGGGCGCTGACGATGTACATTTCGCCCGGACGCTCCGCGCCGGTTTTTGTGCAGTAGATTTCTTCGCGCGGTCCCGGTGCGGAGGGCTGGTTGTTCAAGCGCCGAAGCGTCAGATCGGGCTGTGCCTCGGGATCGTCGTTCACGCCGGTCGCCACACGCACGCCGCGCCGCCGTCCGCCGCCCACCGAAATCTCGGAGGTTGGCGCGGTGGCGCGTACCGGAACCGGCGCTCCCGCCGGCGGGGGGTATTGGTACGGAAATCGCTCGGTCGCGCAGCCGTAACTCTTCAATTGGCCCTCGATCCAATCGAGCGCGGCGCGATTGCGATCTGTCCCCTGACGCCGGTCGCCAAACTGCGTCAGGCTTTTGATCGTCGCTTTATACCGCGTCAGGTCGAGCCGCTTGACCAGCGCCGCCACGGGATCGGGCGCAGCGGGCTGTGCCCAGGCGGGTCCGCACAAAATTGCGGCGCTGCAGGCGAGGGACAGGAGGTGCAGCGCCCGCATTGCGGCCTATCCCAGCCGTGCGTCCAGACGTTTGCGGTACGCATCCATGTCCGCGATCGGGCGGCGGGCTACACCACTGCGCATGGCCGCTTCGGCCACGGCGGATGACACGCGCGAGATCAGCCGGGGATCGAAGGGCACGGGAATGAGATAGTCGCGCCCATAGACATAGCGCGCGCCGCGATAGGCTGCGGAGACCTCTTCTGGCACGGCTTCGCGCGCGAGTTCGGCCAGCGCGTGTGCGGCGGCGATCTTCATCTCTTCGTTGATGGTCGTTGCCGCGACATCGAGCGCGCCCCGGAAAATGTAGGGAAAGCCCAGCACATTGTTGATCTGGTTCGGATAGTCCGACCGCCCCGTGGCGATGATCGCGTCGTCGCGAACGGCGTGAACTTCTTCGGGCGTGATTTCCGGGTCGGGATTGGCCATGGCGAAAATGATGGGATCTTTGGCCATCGCTTTGACCATTTCCTGGGTCACGGCGCCCTTAGCGGAAAGCCCGATGAACACGTCGGCGCCTTGCAACGCATCGGCCAGCGTGCGGGCGTTCGTCTCGGTGGCGTAAGGCGTTTTCCATTGATTCATGCCCTCCGTGCGGCCGGCATGAATGACGCCCTTGGTGTCGCAAAGAATGACATTGCTGCGCATCAGACCCATGCCCACCAGCAAGTCCAGACAGGCGATGCCGGCGGCGCCCGCGCCGTTGACCACCACTTTCGTGGTCTCGATCTTCCGCCCCGTGAGCTGCAACGCGTTGATGAAACCGGCCGCGGTGATGATGGCCGTGCCGTGCTGGTCGTCGTGGAAGACCGGAATGTCCATCAATGCGCGCAAGCGCTGCTCGATGATGAAGCAGTCGGGGGCTTTGATGTCTTCCAGATTGATCCCGCCAAAGGTAGGCCCGAGATAACGGACCGCGCCAATGAAGGCTTCGACATCGGTCGTGTCGACTTCCAGATCGATGGCGTCGATATCGGCAAAGCGCTTGAACAGCACCGCCTTGCCTTCCATCACCGGCTTGGAGGCCAGCGCGCCAAGGTCGCCGAGGCCCAGGACGGCCGTCCCGTTGGAGATCACCGCCACCCGGTTCGCGCGGGTCGTATAAATATAGGCGTCATCGGGGTTTGCGGCGATTGCCAGGCAGGGCACCGCAACGCCGGGAGAATAGGCCAGCGAGAGGTCCCGCTGTGTCGCCATCGGCTTGGTGGCGCGGATCTCAAGTTTCCCCGGTTTGTTGCCCGCATGAAAATCGAGCGCTTCCTGGGCTGTAAAGGACGGACGGTCAGCCATGATTCTCCCTATGTCTTTTTTTAAAATTGGGCCGGATGGCCAGAAGGTTCAATGTGGGCAAGGCGAAGATGGGGACAAGTCACGGAACGCATACGCCCTCATCTGCCCCTGCTTCAAGCCGATCTGGTAGGGTCGGCCCATGGCTGAAACCTATGCGCCCGAAAGAGAAGACGTAGACCGCGCCCCTGACGGGCGCGAGATTCTCGGGCTCGACTCCGCCACGCCCATGATGGCGCAGTTTCTGGAGATCAAGGCGTCCCACCAGGATTACCTCCTGTTCTACCGGATGGGGGATTTCTACGAGCTGTTTTTCGAGGACGCGGCAAAGGCGGCAGCGGCCCTCGACATCGCGCTGACCAAGCGCGGGAAGCATCTGGGAGACGACATCCCCATGTGCGGCGTGCCGGTGCACGCGGCGGAAGCCTATCTGGAAAAGCTGATTCGCAAGGGTTTTCGGGTTGCCGTCTGCGAGCAGATGGAAGACCCCGCGCTGGCCAGGAAACGCGGACCCAAGGCGCCGGTGCGGCGGGAAGTCATCCGGCTGGTAACGCCGGGCACGTTGACGGAGGATTCGCTGCTCGATGCGCGAGCGCCTTCCCTGCTGGCCGCGCTTGGCCGCGCGGGGGGGGAGTTGGCGCTGGCCTCCGCCGACATTTCGACGGGGGATTTTGCCGTCGAGCCGGTGACGGCGGGGGAATTGGCGCAAGCTCTGGCCCGTCTTTCGCCGCGGGAGCTGCTGGTTCCCGACGGGTTACTGGCCGATGAGAGCGTTGCCCAGGTGTTGAAGGAATTGGGTCCGCGGCTGACGCCGAGACCCTCGGGCACGTTCGATTCGGCAACCGGCGAAAGGCTGCTGAAAAATCTGTACGGCGTATCCGTGCTGGACGGGTTCGGATCGTTCTCGCGCGCGGAATTGTCGGCGGCGGGCGCACTGGTCGGCTATCTCGACCTGACCCAAAAGGGCAAGCGCGTCAGTCTCAAGCCGCTCGCCCGCGATGCCGAGACGGGGCGCATGGCCATCGACGCGGCGACCCGGCGTAATCTCGAGCTGACCGAGACACTCTCCGGCGAACGGCGCGGCAGCCTGCTTTCTGTCATCGATCAAACCGTGACGGCGGCTGGCGCGCGGCTGCTGCATCAGCGGTTGACCGCGCCGCTGACTGATCCGCGGCTGATCGCGCAACGGCTGGATGCTGTCGGCTTCTTCCTGGAGAAACCGCAATTGCGCGAGGCGATGCGCAGCAGCCTGAAGGCTGCACCGGATATCGCGCGCGCGGCGGCCCGCATCGGCGTGCAACGCGGCGGTCCCCGCGATCTTGGCGCGATTCGCGATGGGCTGAAGGCCGCGCGCGCGCTACGCCGCTTGGTGGGTGAACTGGATGGGCTAATGCAGCCGGCGCCCGGCGAGTTGCTGACAGCGCAGACCGATTTTGCGGAGGCGCTTGGCGCCGTCACGCCATTGTCGGATCGTCTCGAAGACGTGCTGATTGCCGAGCCGCCCTTTTTCGCCCGCGACGGCGGGTTCGTTTTGGCGGGCGCGCATGCGGCGCTCGAAGAAGCACGCAGCCTGCGGGACGAATCGCGGCGCGTGATTGCGGCTCTGGAATCGCGCTATCGGGGCGAAACCGGCATCGCCTCTCTGAAGATCAAGCACAATGCGGTGCTCGGCTATTTCATCGAAGTCACGGCCACGCACGCGGACAAAATGGTGACCGGCAACGGCGGGCAGTTCCGCCACCGGCAGACCGTTGCGTCCGCGGTGCGGTTTTCCTCCGACGAATTGGCAGGGCTGGCGATGAAGATCGCGCAGGCCGGTGAAACCGCCCTGGCCATCGAATTGGAGCTGTTTGAATCTCTGTGCGAAGCGGTGCGCGCTTCGGCAGCGGCGCTGGCGCGCATTGCGGACTCGCTGGCGCTGATTGATGTCGCGTGTACTCTGGCGGAGCTGGCGCAGACAAAACGATTTGCGCGGCCTGAGATCGACACCTCGTTGACCTTCCGCATCGTGCGCGGCCGTCACCCGGTGGTCGAAGCGGCGTTGCAGGCCGAAGCGAAGGGTCCGTTCACCGCGAACGGCTGCGATCTCTCATCCGCCAGCGCCGACGGCGGCCCTGGGCGGTTGTGGCTGGTCACCGGACCGAACATGGCCGGTAAATCGACGTTTCTGCGCCAGAACGCACTCATCGCCATTCTCGCGCAGATGGGCTCTTACGTGCCCGCGGAGTCGGCGCATATCGGTGTTGTCGATCGCTTGTTCAGCCGCGTCGGTGCAGCCGACGATCTGGCGCGCGGACGTTCGACCTTCATGGTCGAAATGGTCGAAACCGCCGCAATCATCAATCAAGCCGGCGAACGCTCCTTTGTCATTCTGGATGAAATCGGCCGCGGCACTGCGACGTTCGATGGCTTGGCGATTGCCTGGGCCGTCGTCGAACATCTGAACGGCGTCAACAAATCGCGCGCGCTTTTCGCCACGCACTATCACGAGCTGGTTTCGCTCTGCGAAAGGTTGGAGGACGTGGCCTGCGCGACCATGCGGGTGAAGGAATGGAAGGACAATGTCGTCTTCCTGCACGAAGTCGCGCCCGGCGCGGCGGACCGTTCCTACGGAATCCAAGTGGCGAAACTGGCCGGACTTCCATCAGCGGTGATCGGTCGCGCGGGCGAAATCCTGCGGGCTCTGGAAGAAGGCCGCGAAGGCCACAAGCCACTGGCGCGCATCGACGACCTGCCGCTGTTCGCTGACCGCCTGCGCGAACCCAAAGCCGCGCAGGCCAAAGAGAGCGCCCTGGAAAAAGTCCTGCGTGATGCCGACCCGGATTCTTTGACGCCGAAGTCCGCACTCGAACTCGTCTACGCGCTCAAGCTGCTGCTGAAGGAGTGATCTCGTGAAGCGGTGCTCTGCAGAGCCATTCGCGCGCGCTCTGTATTAGGGGCCCTCGGCGGTCTAAGATTCGGCCATGAGCATTTCTGCAAGCATCCCCTCCGGTAGCCGCCTCGACGCGTGGCGGATTTATTTTCGGCCCAAAGTCATGACCATGCTGCTGCTCGGGTTCTCCTCAGGACTCCCGTTCATGCTGGTGGGCAACACGCTGGCCTACTGGCTGCGCGATGCGGGCATTAGCCTAACCACCATCGGCTTTCTGTCCTGGGTCGGGCTTGCCTATTCGCTCAAGCCCTTTTGGGCGCCGATTGTGGACCGCGTGGATGCACCTTTGTTCGGGCGGCTGGGCCGGCGGCGCGGTTGGATAATGGCGGCGCAGTTCGCGGTGGGCCTGGGCCTTTTGGGGATGGCGTTCATCGGGCCGGAGGGCGGGCTTGTGGCGCTTGCCGCCTGCGCGCTGCTTGCCGCTTTCGCCTCCTCGACGCAGGACATTGTCATCGACGCCTGGCGAATCGAAATCGCCCGCGACGGCAATGAGCTGGGTCTATTGTCGTCCGTCGCCACGCTCGGCTATCGCGCCGCCCTTCTTGTGGCCGACGCGCTTATTCTTGTTTCCGCCAACCATCTGGGGTGGGGTGTTTCGTACGGCATCATGGCCGCGCTGATGGGCGTGGGCGTATTCGCGACCTTCAGCGCGGAAGAGCCTAAACAGACCGATGCGGCGATGCACGCCAAGGACAAGCAGCTGCCGCTGTGGACCGTGCGCGGCTTCGGCGATGCCGTCATCGGGCCGTTCGTAACATTCTTCCAGACCCACAAATGGCTCGCGCTGCTGATGCTGGCCGTCATCAGCCTGTATCAAATCCCGAACTATGTTTCGGGTCCCATGGCGAACACCTTCTATGTCGATGCCGGCCTATCGAAGGATGCGGTTGGCGGCATTCGCGCTTCCGTCGGCTTGGGCGCCTCGCTTCTGGGCATTGCGGCGGGCGGCATCAGCGCCGCGCGCTTCGGCTACATGCGCACTCTTATCGCCGGCATTCTGCTCGAAGCGATTGCCGTGCTGGCCTACATCCCCATCGCCTATTCCCATGGGGACCTGACGATCTTTGCCGCCATGATGGCGGTGGACAGTTTCGGCCTGAGTTTCGCGGGGGTGGCGCTGATGACCTATATGTCGAGTCTCACCAGCCTTGGCTACACCGCGACTCAATACGCCCTGCTCTCTTCGGCCTATTCCTACCTCGGAAAAATACTCAAAGGCTTTTCCGGCCAGACCGTGGATGCCCTGAGTTCCGGGCGCAACCTGATGGATGCCTACGCTCTTTTCTTCGTGGGTTCGGCGGCTATCGGCTTGCCGGCGTTGGTCCTTTGCCTGTTTCTTGCGCAGGTCCATAGGAGACGCGACCGGGCTGCCCGGCTCACCTAAGGAACAACGTTAAAAGGTTTTAAGGCCGTACCAGGAAAGTGACTGGGCTGGTCTTTTGCCGTCGTGGTAAAGTACCATTCGTCAGGGGTGGTAGGGGAAACAAGAAAACACTCCGAAGGCGATTTGCACGCGAGCCGCGCGGCAAGCTTTCGATTTTCCTCACCCTGTTGGAGATTGCGATGGGTCCCGCACGTCGGGTGAGATTTCGCTTTGGCATGGTTGGCCGCAGGTGGGGATTTGCGCGCCGCCGCCCGCAATTCGGACGCCGACCGGTTGCCGCCGCGGCGCTGCCGCAGGAAACCGTGCAGGCGCTTGTGACGACGCACGAGCAGGCGGCTCCCGCTCCAGCCGAACACACATGGCCGGTTCTTTCTGCATTCGGATCCCTCGAAGTTCGCATTGCCGAAACAGAAGCTGAAATCGAAGCGGCCCAGCGGCTGCGTTATCGCGTCTTCTATGAAGAGATGTCGGCGATTCCGACGCCGCAAATGCGCGACGAGCGGCGCGACTTCGATCGCTACGACGAATTCTGCGATCATATGCTGGTGGTCGATCGCAGCGTGCAAGACGCCAATGGAGAGCCCGCGGTGGTGGGCACCTATCGCTTGCTGCGTGGTGAAGTGGCGGCCTGCCATGGTGGGTACTACACGTCGTCCGAATATGATTTGACGCCGATGCTCAAAGGCAATCCGCCCGGCACGCGCTATTTGGAGCTTGGCCGCTCTTGCGTGCTGAAAAGCTATCGCGCGAAGTCCACGACGATGCAGCTTTTGTGGAAGGGCATCGTCGTTTACCTGAACCGCTACGCTATCGATGTGATGTTCGGCTGCGGTTCGCTGCCGGGTACCGATCCCGAAGCGCTGAAATTGCCGCTCTCCTATCTGCACCATTTTCATCAGGCGCCCGAGGGTCTGCACGTTTGCGCGCGCCCCGAGCTGTACGTCCCGATGAATCTCATGGCGAAGGATGAGATCGATCCCAAGGAGGCGGTGCGCAAGCTGCCGCCCCTGATAAAAGGTTATTTGCGCGCGGGATGTTTCATCGGCGATGGCGCGGTGGTGGATCGGCAATTCGGCACAACCGACGTGCTGATTTATTTCCCGGTAGCGCATATCGACCGGCGATTTGTTACCAAATTCGGCCGCACCAGTTAACGTCACCGGATGTTCGCGATAGCCGGGCGCAGGGCGGCCTGAATGCGCGTTCTTGCAACACGCCTTGCCGCTATCCAAGCCGCATCGGGGCTTCTCGGCGGGGCCTATCTGCCGTTCTTCTCGCCGTTCCTGGCAAGCCGCGGACTTAGCGCCGCGACCATCGGGCTGCTGCTGGCGTCATCGACGTTTCTGCGAATCATGATTGCGCCGATAGCGGGGATTGTTGCCGATGCCCGCGGCGACCGGCGCTCCGTCATGCTCGCTTTTCTCGCTCCCGCCTTTGCCGCATTTGCCATTCTTGCCTTCGTGCACGACGCCACCGCCGTTGTTGCTGCTGCCATTGCCGCGCTGGTTCTGTGGGCCGCGACGTCTCCGCTGCTGGAAAGCGCAACGTTGCGCGCGGCCGAACAATCGGGAACACCCTACGGGCGGATGCGCGTGTGGTTGTCCATCGCGTTCGTTGCCGGCAATGTTTGTTCCGGGCTCGCGGCCGCGCAGTTCGGCTTGGGTGTGATCGGGCTCTGGCTCACCATCGCCGCAGGGGGGCAACTTGCC
>Ga0114969_10000981_pt1 | contig 24236 bp, 21 predicted proteins | sample M_130807_MF_Meta_FD_87316 | JGI IMG/M metagenome (GOLD analysis project Ga0114969, IMG submission 87316) | Freshwater microbial communities from Lake Montjoie, Canada to study carbon cycling - M_130807_MF_MetaG | ecosystem: Environmental > Aquatic > Freshwater > Lake | place: Lake Montjoie...
AGCGTCGTTAGAGGCGCCGGTGGTGCTCACCCTCGCCGGCGATCTCGGGGCGGGGAAAACGACGCTCGTGCAGGCCATCTGCCGAGGCTACGGCGTCCATGAACCTGTCACGAGTCCGACCTTTGCCCTCGTGCACCAGTACAGGGCGGCACGCTCGCCGGTGTACCATCTCGATTTGTACCGCCTAAAAGGGCCGAGCGACCTCGTGAACCTCGGCTGGGACGACATCCTCAGCGACCGCGCGGTGGTGCTGATTGAGTGGCCAGATCGCGCGCACGGGGTGTTGCCATCGGATGCGCAGGTGCTGCACCTTGAGCACGTGGACGGACACCCTGAGCTGCGCCGGATCAGTCGATGAACACGGCCATCACACTTGCCATCGATGCGTCGACCTACGTCGGAACCGTCGCCGTGTGGCGCGGGGAGACGCGCGTGGCTGAGGGGGAGGCGCTCATGCGTGGCATCGACGAGGAACGGCTCATGCCGGCGGTGATCGCGACCCTCGCCGAAGGGGGCGCGGCGCTGCGCGACGTGACGCGCGTGGTGTGCGGCGGCGGGCCTGGAAGCTTCACCTCGTTGCGCATCGCGGCAGCTATTGGGAAGGGAATCGTCACTGGCGCAGCGGGACGTGCCACGCTTCACACGGTGCCGTCGTTGGCGCTGATCGTCGGCGCCAACGCTGATCGACTCGAGCCGGGACGGTACCTCGTGCTCCTCGATGCGATGCGTGATGAACGGTACGCGCAGCTGGTTCGGCTTTCCGAGGATCGGCGTGTGATTGCGGAGGCGGACGTCACGCGACTCCCAGTTGGCGAGGTGGCGAGCGCGTGCGAGCGCTACGGCGCCCAGGCCATCGGACCGGCAGAAATGCTGGAGGGAACGCCCCACGCGCGTGGAGCGCTGGCCGTTGCTGGGGCGTGGAGCTCACTTCCGGCGATTTCGCTGAACGACTGGGAGCCCACGTACGGACGGCTCGCGGAGGCGCAGGTGAAGTGGGAGACGGCGCACGGGCGGTCGTTGCCGCCTTCGACACGATTGCCAGGAGCTGAGTCGTGAGCGAGGCACGCCCGCTTGGCTCCCTTCTCGTGCGCGACGGGACCGTCGCCGATCTGCCCGCGGTGATGACTATCGAGAACGACAGTTTTACAGATCCGTGGAGCGAGCAGGCGTATCGCGATACGCTCGAGAGTGATCAAGCGGCCATGCACGTTGCCGTTGACGCTGCGGGCACGATTATCGGGCATGTCGTGACGTATTTCGCTGCGGATGAGGCGGAACTTGCGACCATTGCCGTCGCGGCGTCGGCACGGCGGACGGGGGTTGGGCGCGGGCTGCTGGGGCATGTGTTGACCACCTGTCGGACGCGAGGGTGCCGGAAGCTGTTTCTTGAAGTGCGTGAGTCCAACACGGTGGCGCAGGGCATGTATGTGGCGGCAGGCTTCGTCGCGGTCGGGCGTCGTCGAGCCTATTACAGCATTCCGACCGAGGATGCCGTGCTGATGCTCCGGGAGATTGCGCCGACCGCGGCCCCCGAGGCGCCGACTGCGGGTTCTTGATGTTCGGTGCAACGGATTGGTGACGAACTGTCAGAGCGCTAGATTCATATTCGCCGTGTATCCATTCGCCAGGAGGAGGACATGAGCCGTAGCTTGAACAAGGTGACGCTGATCGGGAATCTCGGGAACGACCCGGAGATCCGAACGACCAGCGCCGGGAACAAGGTGGCGCAGTTTTCGATCGCCACCAGCCGTCAGTGGAACTCGGCGTCGGGTGAGAAGCAGGAAAAGACGGAGTGGCACAAGTGCGTCGCGTGGAATGTGGGCACGCGTGGTACGGGTCTCGCCGACGTGATTGAGAAGTACGTCAAGAAGGGCGACAAGCTGTACGTCGAAGGACGCATCGAGTACCGCCAGTTCGAGGACAAGGAGAAGCAGACGCGCTACGTGACGGAGATCAACGTCCGTGAGATTCTGCTCCTTGGGGGCGGGAAGGCGGGCGGCGGCGATTTCGACGGCGCTCCCGCACGTCGGGCCGCTGGCGGCGCGCCCTCAAAGGCGGCGCCGGCCGGGGGTGACTTCTCGGAGTTCCCGGGCGCACTGGACGGGGACGACGACCTGCCGTTCTAAGACTGGACTGTTCTGGAAGGGCGGTTTCGGGGCGCTGGGCCGTTCGTGGCCAGCGCCCCGTTTCGTACGCCGTTGGCCCGTTGCGCACCCGGCGCGAGTCGCTGGGGGAGGTGCGTGGCGCTCGTATCCCTGCGGGGGAGGCGCTCGTCCTAATCATTAGACTCGCCCCCGCACTTCCGCGGTGGCGGCAGTTGTCCGCGGCCGGAAACTCTTTCCATGCCTAGGCTGCGTCAACGCGCGATGATCACCCTCCCGGGAACTGTTGTTGCGACCGCCCATGCGACCGCCCATGCGACCGCGATTGTGCTGCAGGTTCTGAATGGCGGAGTGTCGGTGGGTATGCGCGCCCAGGTGAGCGCTAAGATGCCCTGACACTCGAGGACTTCAGTTCGTCGAATTAACTTGTAAAGTTGTCGCGTTCGCGGGTGAATCGCATCAAACATTGTTCTCAATTCCCATTGCTCCCTTTATGTCTTCTTCTCGTATTTTGGTGACTGGCGGCGCGGGCTTTATTGGCTCGCATCTCGTCGACCGTTTCATGTCGATGGGCGCCGCCGTCACCGTGATCGATGACCTGTCGAACGGCAAACGCGACCGTGTGCCAGCGGGCGCGACGTTTTATCCGTTCGACATTCGAAGCACTGACGCCGCGGCGCTCATTCGCGAGAGCCGCTTTGATGCGATCTGTCACCTCGCAGCACAGATGGATGTGCGAAAGTCCGTTGCGGATCCCGTCAACGACGCATCGCGAAACATCCTCGGTTCGCTAAACCTGCTGGAGGCGGTGCGCACGGGATCTCCGTCCACACGGCTGATTTTTTCGTCGACTGGCGGTGCCGTATACGGGGATTTTGATGCGCCGCCGAGCCGCGAAACATTCGAGAAGAATCCGGAGTCGCCCTACGGGATCGCGAAGCTGAGCGTGGAGTACTACATGGCGTACTATGCGCGCCTGCATGGGCTCGACGTTGCCTCGCTGCGCTACGCGAATGTGTACGGGCCGCGTCAGGATCCTCATGGAGAGGCGGGTGTGGTCGCGATCTTCTGCCAGCGGTTGCTCTCGGGGCAGGCGCCGCGGATCTTCGGCGACGGCTCGCAGACGCGTGACTATGTCTATGTCGGGGACGTGGTGGAGGCGAACGTGCGAGCCGCGACTGGCCCACTCCCCAAAGCTGGTCGAGTCGACGCGCGGTCGTTCAATATCGGCACAGGGATCGCGACCTCGGTCGTCGAGTTGGCCGCCGCGCTCCAATCGGCCGCGGGTACCACCTTTCCCAATGAATTTGCGCCCCATCGCCCAGGCGAACAGTTGAGGTCCTTCGTGGCCATTGACAAGGCGCGGCACGAGCTCGACTGGTCGCCCCGCACAACGCTCGCGGATGGTCTCGAGCAGACGTTCCGTTGGTTCGCCGCTCATCACTCCGCCTGACGTACGCCGAGCCCCTGATCTCAATGTTCACTCCGCAAATAGCAACCGCGATCCCGAGCACACCGCTCGAACTCATTCTCAGCGCCACCGTCGCGACCAAGGTCGTGCTCGTGGTGCTGGCGGTGCTGTCGCTCGTCAGCTGGGGAGTCATGCTCTCCAAATGGCTCGAGTTCAGCCGCGTCACCAAGACGTCGGCAGTCTTCCTCGCGGAGTTCACGCGTGCCTCGCGACTCGATCACGTGGCGGCTACTGCAAAGCGGGTCACTCCGAGTCCGTACACGCGCGTGTTCGCCCGCGCGATTCAGTTCCTGCTGGAGACGCGCCCGCTCGGCGTGGACCAGAATGCCGGGGGCGGAACGCTGTCCGCATCGCAGGTCGAGGCGCTGCGCCTCGTGCTGGACGCCGAAACGAATGCCGAGCGCGATCAACTTGGGCGCTACATCCCCGCGCTCGCGGTTATCGGTTCGGCGAGTCCGTTGCTGGGCCTACTCGGCACGGTGCTAGGCATCATTACATCTTTCCTCGGCGTGGCAGCGGGCGGGTCAGGGAATCTCGCCGCGGTCGCTCCGGGCGTGGCGGAAGCACTGATCGCGACGGCCGCAGCACTCGCGGTCGCGATTCCAGCGACCTTCGGCTACAACATCTTCGCCAATAAGCTCAACCGATTTGATGGCGCGCTCGAAGGCTTCGGATCCGAGATTATCGCGCTGATGGCGCGCGAAGGGCGCATCTAAATGCGGCGCCGGAACAGAGGCGAACGCACGCCGCTGAACGCGGAGATCAACGTCGTGTCGCTCATCGACGTGATGATGTTGCTCATGATCATCTTCATGATCACGGCGCCCATGATGCAGGGTGGCGTGGATATTTCGCTTCCCAAGGCCGAGGCCAAGCCGCTTGAGGCGAATAGCGGGATGGCGGTCACGATCACGCGGGACGGCACAATCTTCGTGGACGATGCGAAGTACACGTTGAGCGAGTTTCGCTCAACCTTTCGCGCGATTGCATCGCGGCAGGCCAAGAAAGGGGTGTATGTGCGGGCGGACCAAAACGTGCCGTACGGGAAGGTGGTGGTGGTGCTGGGGATCATCCGGGCCGCTGGCGTGACGAACACGGGGCTTGTGGCTGAGCCGGAGAACGTCTCGCGTTGACTGCGATCCGTCCGGCGCCACGGTCGTTGATGACGCCGATCGGCGTCTCGGCGCTGCTGCACGTTGGAATGATCGCAACGGCGTTGGCGCTGCGTCCGGGACCGAAGCCGCTGCCGCCCATGATGTACAAGGTGGAACTGGTGGCCGCCCCGCAGGGGCCAGTCGCTGTTGGTACCGTCGGCGAGCCCGAGAAGGCTCCGACCCCCGAGCCGCCGACGCCGGCGAAAAAGAAAACCGTTGCCAAGGTTAAGGCGCCGGTCCCGACGCCAAAGGCTGCCAAGGTGGCGACGGTCGCGACCACGCCTACCGTCGTGCCCCCCAAAGCGACTGGCGCCCCGGGAAAGGCCGGCAGCGCTGCTGGTGGAGAGGGGACTGACGTCGTCGGCATCAAGACCGATGGTATCACCTTTCCCTTTCCAGGGTACCTCAACAATATCGTACGCCAGATTTACGTGAACTTCAGTGTTCGGGGCGCCGCGAATTTGAGCGCCGAGGTGTTCTTCATGATTCGGCGCGATGGCAGCGTTGCGAACTTCCGCTGGCTCCAGCGGAGCGGCAGTCAAGTGTTCGACCTCGAGTGCCAAGGGGCGATTGAGGCGGCAGGGAAGGCGTTTGGGCCGCTTCCCACCGGCTTTACCGATGACGTACTTCCCGTGCGATTCAGTTTCGACCCGAGCAAAATTCGATGACCCTTCGCCGTCTGCTCCCCGCCGTGCTGTTGGCGGCATTCGCACTCCCCGCGATGCTTCGCGCGCAGGACACCACGCGCTCAGTTCGGATCGGCTTGACGTATGCCACCGGGACACGCCCAGGGGTGTTCGTGTCGCCGGTCCCCGGTGTGCACGCGGATTCGATTCGTGCGATGCTGTCGCGCGACCTCGAGTACGGCGATCGGGTGAGTGTGATCGCTCCAGACGGCGGCGATCCGCCATCGGGCACAATCAACTACGGGCTGTACGGCCAGATTGGGGCGGCAGCGCTCGTTCAAGCGACTCTGACCTCGTCGGGGACGTTGCATGTCGTCCTGCACGATGTGAGCGCGGCTCGCGTGATCAACGTCGCCGATTTCCCGCTGACAGGGACTGCGCTCGGCCCTGCGTGGCGACTCGGCGTGCATGCGGCGTCGGATGAAGTGGAATACTGGATCACAGGGCAGCGTGGACTGTCCGCCACGCGCATCCTGTTTATCCGTGATCAGAAAATGTGGTCTGTGGACTATGATGGGGCGAACGCTGGTCCCGTTCCCGGACTGGGTGGGGCGCTGTCGCCCGCGTGGCATCCCTCGGGGCGATATGTCGCCTACTGCGAGTTGACGTCGGGGGGCACCCTTGTCGTCATTCGAGACCTCGTGGCGGGGACCACGCGACGGATCGCCCGGGTCGGCGGGACCAATATCTCCCCAGTTTTCTCGCCGGACGGTAAGACCTTGGTCTTCGCCGGCGGCGAGGACGGGATAGAGCTGTTCAGTGTGTCGTTCGCGGGGAATGACCCGCCGGTCCGTGTGACCGTCGGACGAGGGAGCCAAAACATGAGCCCGAGCTTTAGTCCAGACAGCCGGCGCGTGGCCTTCACCTCGAACCGATTGGGGCATGCCGAGGTATATATTACGGACGTCGATGGCACGAACGTGGACCTGCTGACGACGACCGTAACGGAAAGGAATCCCTACCGTTCGAACCCAGATTGGTCGCACGATGGTCGGCGCATCGCGTATCAAGCGCAGGCTGATGGTGGATTTCAAGTCATGACCATCTCGTTGCGTGATCGGCTGACCAATCAGCTGACCAGCGACGGGAGCAACGAGGATCCCTCGTGGGGGCCGGATGATCGGCACATGGTCTTCACATCGAACCGTTCAGGAGAAAATCAGATTTGGGTCCTAGACACGGAGACTTTCCGATCGCGACAGCTGACACGCGTGGGCTCTGCGCGTATGTCCTCGTGGTCGCCCCGACTCGTAAGCCCCAAGTGAGGAATGATTCAATGACACGTTCTACTCTGACCATCCGCACCAGCGCTCTGCTCCTGGCATCCCTCGCGCTCGGGGCTTGTCGCGCCAAGCCGACTCCGGTCCCGACGCCCAAGGCGCCGGTGGCCGCTCCGGCGACACCAGATTCGGCCGCTGCCAGGCGGGCGGCAGAAGATTCGGCTCGTGCGGCGCAGCCGGTCCCAACGCCGAAAGCACCAGAACCGCAGCCAGCCACCCCTGCCCGCACGACTGCTCCCTCAGCCGTCGCAGGCACCGGTCCTGTGACCGCTGATGAGCGTCGCGCTGCCGAGGCCGCCCGCGTGGCGCTCCTCGAACGCATCTATTTCGCGTACGACGCTGACGAAATCAGTCCGGATCAACGCGCCGTGCTCGACGCCAAACTCCCGATCATGCTCGCGAATCCGCGTGTGCGGCTCCGAATCTCGGGGCACACCGACGAGCGTGGCGCGGACGAGTACAATCTTGCGCTCGGTCAGCGCCGAGCCGCGAGCGTGAAGCGCTACTTGGCCGCGCGTGGCGTTGGCGATGACCGCATTGAGACCCTGAGCTTTGGTCGCGAGCGTCCGCTGACGGATGGTCACGACGAGGATGGCTGGGCCAAGAACCGTCGTGGCGAGTTCGAAATTATTTCCGGCGGCGAAACCCTGAGAGCGCCCCGATAACCCGATGATCATTTCCCGCCCGCTTCAGCGTATCGCCGTTGCGACGTTGGCGATTGCCTCCTCGGCGTGTTTTGCCACGCGGGAGGACTTGCGTGTGTTGCAAAACGACCTCGCGACGATCCGCGCCGAAGCCATTCGTGCCGATTCTGCGCACCGCGAGCAGCTACGGCAGGCACAGCGAGCCGTGGCCGGGGTTGCCGACACGCTCAAGACCGTCAATGTCTTCCTGTCGCGCATGCAGGCGGATGTCGATGCGCAGTTGCACGCGATTAGTCGCCAGTTGATTACCGTGCAGGAGTTGACAGGGCAGAGCCAAAAACGCCTGCAGGATCTCCGTGCAGACCTCGAGGCGAGACAGCAGGATGCGTCGGCGCAGGCTGCGGCGCAGGCCGCGGCCGCTGCAAACTCGACCGGCGGGGCGCTGCCCCAGGCGGCGACTCAGTCTGCTGGACCCGCCCAGCTCTATCAGCTCGCCACGGCGCAGTTGCGCCGCGGCAGCTCCTCGTCGGCGCGCGCGGGATTCGTGGAGCTCCTGGCACAGTATGCGAACGATCCGCTCGCCGCCGACGCGCAGTTCGGCGTCGCCGAGACCTATGCGGCTGAAGCAAATGCGGCCGCTGCCGACTCGGCGTACGCGGCGGTGGTGAGCAAATATCCGAAGAGCGATCGCGCCCCGACGGCGCTGTACAAGCAAGCGATGGCTGCCCGTTCAGCAGGAAATGTCCGGCGGGCTCGTACGCTGTTCCAGCAGATTATCGACAAGTATCCGCGTTCTGATGAGATGCAACTCGCGGCCGACAATCTCAAGACCCTGAAGTAAGGCCGCGCGCGCGCCCGGGAGCCAGACGAAGTGAGCACGGAGCAAGACCCCGAAGGAACCGAGATGCCGTTCCTCGACCATCTCGAGGAGCTGCGCTGGCGCATCGTCAAAGTTCTCCTTGGCTTGATCGTTGCCTTCATGGCGTCGATGACGCTGTGTATGAACGTGGATGTGATTTCGTGGATCGTGCACCCGATCCTCCCGTATTTGCACGGGCAGAAGCTCATCGTGACGCACCCGATGGAGAAATTCACGATCCTGCTGCAGATCGCCGGTGGACTCGGCGTGGTGTTGGCGAGTCCCGTGATTGCGTATCAGATCTGGGCCTTCCTCTCCCCCGCGCTCATGCCCAAGGAACGCCGGGTCATCATTCCGGTGTTGGTTGGCGCGGCGCTCCTCTTCCTCGTGGGCGTCGCCACTTCGGTGTTCGTCTTTGTGCCGATCACGATGGGGCTCGTCGAGGGGATTCAGACCGAGTCGGTGCAAAGCCTCATCTCACTGTCCGAGTACGTCGGCTACCTCTTTTCGATTTCGCTGGCGTTCGGTGTGATGTTCGAGCTGCCGATTTTGATCCTGCTGCTCACGGCGCTCGGGCTTGTCACACCGAAGCTCCTCGCGAAGTACCGTCGTCATGCGTTCGTTATCGGATTGATTGCCTGTGAAATCATCACGCCGGGCGACTTGCTTATTTCGACGCTGATTTTGTTCGTTCCGGTGTATGGGCTTTATGAACTCAGCATTGTGTTGTCGTGGATCATCTTCCGTCGCCGCTCGAAGAACGAACACGCCGCCGAAGAGATTGCGGCTGGGGCCAGCGCGTGATCGATTGGCAGCACCAGCTGCCTGAGCCGTCGCGGATTCGATCCGTCGTCGGAACGCGAGTGCTGGCGGTGGTGCTCGCAATGACGCTACTCCCCGCGCCTTCGGCGTCAGCGCAGGGTGCTGGAGGCGGCTCCGCCCCTCCCCCACGTCAGCCTTCTGCGGGTGCCCCGTCGCGCCCCGCCGATCCGCGTGCCTCCAAGAATCCCAAGGACACGCTGGGCAATGCCGGGAAGTCCGACGCGAAAGGTCCGTTGGTCGACTGGGGTGTGGCGGACTCTGTGACCCTCGACCTGCTCAAACGGAAAGGCTACAACGTCGTGCGTTACAAAGCCGCCGTGGTGGACTTCGCGTCGGAAACCCGCACGATCACCCTGATCGGCAACAAGAAAGAGCAGGCCGCCGTCGAGCGCGATCCGACGCAGCTTGTCGCAGACACCATCGCCTACACAGACACCAGTACCACGCTGCGGGCGCTCGGGTCTAAGATCGTCATGCGCGACCCCTCGCGCGGCGAGGACGTCGTGGCGCATGAATGGATGAACTACGACCTCGAGCTCAAGCAGGGGACGATGCGGGACGTCGAAACGGCCGCCACCAGCGGGCAACGGTGGATTGTCAAGGCGCATCGCGCCGCCTTCGCCAACGACTCGACCGCTCAAGAAGGGAGCGTGTTTTACGGACGTGACGGCGTCATTACCAGCTGCGAGGACTCGATCCCGCACTATGACTTCGTCGCGAAGGAACTCAAGCGGATTTCTGGGAACTGGGTCGTCGCGCGTCCGGCGGTGCTCTACATCGAAGGCGTCCCGGTAGCGTGGCTACCCTTCATTTTCCAGGATGCACGATCGGGGCGTCGCAGCGGTATTCTCACGCCGCGCTTCGGTCTGGCGGAACTGGTTCGCAACAGCCCCACGTATCGCCGCAACGTTGAGAATATCGGTTACTACTTCAATCTGAGCGAATACTACGACGCCGCGTTTTCCATGGATTGGCGGAGCGCCGCCAATGCCACGGACTACGATCCGGGCTGGACGCGCATCAATGGCGAGATCCGATACCGATGGCTGAATCGGTTCGTCAGTGGTCGTCTCGCGCTGTCGAGCCAGACGCTGAGCAGTGGGCTCTCCAATACCTCGCTCTCCTGGGCGCACCAGCAAGATTTCTCGATCCATTCGCGTTTGACGATGAACGCGAACTACGTGACGAGCACCACGGTCCAACGCCAGACCACCCTCAACGCGATGCAGGCGATCGGTACCATCGCCTCGCAAATCAACTATCAGCGCGACATGGGGCTCGTTTCCATGAGCCTCGGCGGCACGCGACGCCAGTATCCCGGCCGTTCGCAGATTGATCAAGACTTCCCAAGCCTCAATCTGACGTCCAAGCCGATTGACGTGACGAGCTGGGCGCTGTGGACCCCATCATTCTCCACGAGCACGTCGTCAAGCTTGCACCTTGATCAGTCGGGAGACTTCACTCGCCGCTACCTCACTCGCTCCGACGGCTCCCTCGATAGCTCGAAGGTGGATCGCAACACGCGGACGACGCAGTTGTCGTTCAACTCCCCCTTCAAGTTTCAGACGCCGTTCAAAGAGTTTGAGTTGCAGATCAATACCGGCGTTACGGCGTCGGATCGCCTCAACGATTTTCCCGAAATCCAGACCATCGTCGACCCGAACGACACCACCCGGCGTGTGAGTCGTGTGTTTTCTCGGACGTATCTCAGTCAGATCAACTGGGACTTCAGTTTCGGGCTCCCCTCGTTCTTTCAGGGCACGTGGAACCTCGCGCCCAGTGTGTCGCTCAGTAACGTGGACCCGGGTGCGTTCTTCGTGCGCAGTCACTTTTCGGGGTCGAAGTGGGTGTCGCAGAACAAGCGCCCTAGTTTTTCGCTCAGTGTGAGTCCGACCTTCTTTGCGCTCCTCCCAGGGTTCGGCTCGGTGTCGCGCTTTCGGCATTCGCTGACGCCGTCCTTCCAGTACTCGTTCGCTCCCGCTTCGACGGTCAACAACGACTACATGCTGGCCACGGGACGAACGTCGAGCGGCTACCTCGGCAATCTCGCGCAGAACCGCGTGACGATGTCGCTCACGCAGAGCATTGAGGCCAAGATCAAGCAGGGTGGAGACTCCGCGATCAATAATCCTGAGGGCGGCCGCAAGATGAAGGTCGTGTCACTGACCTTGACCCCGATTACGTACGACTTTGAGCGTGCGGCAAAGACCGGTAAGTCTGGTTTCGCCACGGATCGGTTTGGGTACAGCCTCCGGTCGGATCTCCTGCCTGGGTTCGACTTCGGTTCCGATTATTCGCTTTTCCAGGGCAGTGTGCTCAGCGATACGGCCAAGTTTAGTCCGTACCTCGAGTCGATTCGCGCGAGTTTCAACCTCAGTGCGGAATCGTCGATCGTGAAATTGCTCGGCCGACTCCTTGGGCTGGCGGCGAGCACGACTGCGACGGTCCCCCGAGATTCCACATCGCCCAGCGCCACCGATCGCCCCCTCCCAGGATCGCGCCTCCAAGGATCGCAGGCGGTCGCTGGCCAGTCTATGCGCGACGCGCCGCAAGGACTCGGCGCAGGGAAGGGGTTCGATGCGTCGTTCACCTTTACCAAGAACCAGCAGCGGACGCCGACGGGCAACTATCGGAGTCGCGACTTCGACGTCACCATCCAGTGTCAGGCGCTCAAGGACCTCAATCCGATTCAGTACGAGATCTGCGTGCAGGGAGCGCTCACGAACAGTTCGTCGCAGGACATCACGAACACGCAAACCACCGCTGGTGGTACGTTCGTGCGTGTTCCGCCACAGACGAACATCCAGACGCGCCTCAGTTTCAACCTGACGGAGAAGTGGTCAAGTTCGTACTCCACGAACTACGATGTCGAGCGTACCGAGTTTGGGGCGCAGACGGTGTCGCTCCAGCGCGACATGCACGATTGGCGGGCTATCTTCGGTTTCACGCAGGCGCCGAACGGGAACTTCGCGTTCACGTTCTTTATCTCGCTAAAAGCCGAGCCAGACCTCAAATTCAACTACGACCGCGCCAGTTATCGCCAGCAGGTCGGCTCCGTCCCCTGACTATGACTACTGCTCACTTCGAACTCGACGGCCACTCCCTCACACTGGATGCGGTGGCAGCCGTTGCCGAACGTGGCGCAACGGTGGCGCTTGCTGGCATGGCACGTACGCGGATGTTGGCGTCGAACCGCGTGGTCACCGACATCGTGGCGCGCAATGCCGTGGTGTACGGCGTTACCACCGGTTTCGGGAAACTGTCCGACGTCGCGATTCCTCCGGACAAGTTGGCGGCGCTGCAGGTCAATCTGGTCCGATCGCATGCAGCCGCGGTCGGCCCACTGCTTCCCAAGCACGAAGTGCGCGCGATGATGTTGCTGCGCGCGAATGTCATATCAAAGGGATTCTCCGGGGCCCGCCCCGAGGTCCCAGAACTGCTCTGTGCAATGCTCAACGCTGATCTCTGGCCTGCCGTCCCAGAACAGGGCTCCGTCGGCGCCAGCGGCGATCTGGCGCCCTTGGCGACCTTGGCCTGCTCCCTGATCGGTGAAGGCACGCTCCAGCGTGGTGACCGCGTGGGGCCCGCCGCGGCGATGCTCGCCGAAGCCGGACTCATGCCGCTTACGCTAGGCCCAAAGGAAGGCATCACCCTCATCAACGGCACCCAGGCGCATACCGCCGTTGCGGCGCTTGCGGTGCGCGATGCGCGAACCCTCTGGCACACGGCACACGTGGCCGGCGCGATGTCACTCGAAGCCCTGCTGGGGACCCCCACAGCATTCGATCCGCGCATCCAAGATGCCCGTGGACAGGACGGGCAGAAGGACTCGGCGGCGCTACTCCTCACGCTCCTCGCCAACAGCGAGATTCGCGAGTCGCACCGCCAGGGTGACACCCGCGTGCAAGACGCCTATGCGCTGCGCTGTATGCCGCAGGTGCATGGCCCTGTCCTCGATGCGATCCGATTCGCGGAGGGTGTGATCGGTCGCGAGCTCAATGCAGCCACCGACAACCCGCTCGTCTTCGAAGACGGCACGATGCTCTCAGGCGGCAACTTTCATGGTCAAGCCGTCGCGATGGCGCTCGATTTCCTTGCCATCGCCATGACGAATCTTGCCACCATGGCTGAACGGCGTATTGATCGGGTGGTGCACCCGGATCTGAATGAGGGGCTCCCGCCCTTTCTCGCGCGCGAGGCCGGCCTGCACAGCGGCTTCATGATGGCGCAGGTCACCGCGGCGTCGCTGGCGAGTGAGTGCAAGGTGCTGTCGCATCCTGCCAGCGTCGACACCATTCCGACCGACGGAAGTAAGGAAGATGTCGTACCGATGGCGATGGGTGCCGCGTGGAAGCTTCGTCGTATTGTCCGCAACGTGCAGCACATCCTCGGCATCGAACTTATGGTCGCGGCGCAGGGCATTGACTACCGTCGCCCGCTCAAGGGTGGCCAGGGTGTCGAGAAGGCCTATGCGATTGCGCGCGCGCACGTTGAGCCGCTTACCGACGATCGCGTGTTGTCGCCCGATATCATCGCCCTCGCTGACGCGGTCGCGCGTGGCGAGTTTCTGGTTTAGTACGTCTCGTTCGTCCCACGCCCTCAGTCTTTGACGCCGATGTCTCAAAATACGCCGAAATCCGTGACGCGAGTTGTCCGTGCCCCGCGCGGCACGACGCTGAGTTGCAAGGGCTGGCAGCAGGAAGCCGCCCTGCGCATGCTGATGAACAACCTCGACCCCGACGTCGCCGAACGTCCGGCAGATTTGGTCGTCTACGGCGGTACCGGAAAGGCAGCACGCAACTGGGAAAGCTTCGACGCCATTGTGCGCTCGCTGCAAGCGCTCGAGAACGATGAAACGCTCCTCGTGCAAAGTGGGAAGCCCGTCGCCGTATTCCGCACGCATGCCCATGCGCCGCGCGTGTTGATCGCGAACAGCAACCTTGTCGGCCGATGGGCCACGTGGGATCACTTCCGTGAACTCGAGCGGAAGGGACTCATGATGTACGGGCAGATGACCGCCGGTTCGTGGATCTACATCGGGTCCCAGGGAATCGTCCAGGGTACCTACGAGACATTTGGGGCGGTCGCACGCCAGCACTTTGGCGGCTCGCTTGCCGGTCGTTTCATCCTCACCGCCGGACTTGGCGGCATGGGTGGCGCCCAGACACTCGCTGCCACCATGCAGGGCGCCGCCATCCTCGGCATCGATGTTGACCGCACGCGTATCGAGAAGCGACTGACAACCGGCTACTGCGACAAGATGACCGACTCGCTCGACACCGCCCTTGCATGGATCGGCGAGGCGACCGCCGCACAGCGTCCGCTGAGTGTCGGGCTGATCGGGAACGCCGCCGAAGTGATTCCTGAACTCGTGCGCCGTGGTGTGACGCCGGATGTGGTCACCGACCAGACCAGCGCCCACGATATGCTGAACGGCTATGTCCCCACGGCGATGTCGATGGCAGATGCTTCCGCGTTGCGCGAGTCGGATCCGCAGGAGTACGTGCGGCGCTCAACCGCCAGTGCGGTGGAACATGTCCGGGCGATGCGCGCCCTGCAGGATCGTGGCGCCGTCACCTTCGATTACGGCAACAATATTCGCACGGTGGCCTTCGATGCGGGGCTCGCCGATGCGTTTACAATCCCCGGATTTGTCCCCGAGTACATTCGCCCGCTCTTCTGCGAAGGGAAGGGGCCGTTTCGGTGGGCCGCGCTCTCGGGTGACCCCGCCGATATTGCGCGCACCGATCGGCTCGCGCTGGAACTGTTCCCGCACGACACGCACCTGCGCACCTGGATCGAAAAGGCGCAGGAGAAAATCCAGTTTCAGGGACTCCCCGCGCGCATCTGCTGGCTGGGCCAGGGGGACCGCGCAAAGTTTGGCGTCGCCCTCAATGACCTTGTAGCGAATGGGGAACTCAGCGCGCCAATCGTGATTGGGCGCGACCATCTCGACACCGGCAGCGTCGCGAGTCCTTTCCGCGAAACAGAAGCGATGAAGGACGGCAGCGACGCGATCGCCGATTGGGCAATCCTCAATGCGCTGCTGAACGTAGCGAGCGGGTCCACCTGGGTCAGCTTTCATCACGGCGGCGGCGTGGGCATCGGCAACTCGCTCCATGCGGGGCAGGTGATTGTAGCCGACGGCACTCCCGAGATGCGCCTCCGCCTTGAGCGCGTGCTCACGAACGACCCCGGGATCGGTGTCGCACGACACGCCGATGCCGGCTATGAAATCGCCCGCGACACTGCCCGCGCCAAGGGGCTCAACCTCCCGATGCTCTGATCCCTCGGCGGTCGCCCCTCGGGGTGCCTGCTGACTAGAATAAGGCCCCAATGCTGTCCAAGAAGTTCAAGCCGTGGCACTTGATTCCGTTCTCGATCAAGTACGCCCGACTCCGACTCGCCAAGCGCCCTGTCCTCGTGCACTTCGAGGTCACGATGCGCTGCAACGCGCAATGCGGCTTCTGCGATTATTGGAAGACGGATTCCTCGGAGAAGGCGCGTGAGCTCAAGTCGTTCGCCGACGCGGCGCGCCACTTCCAGCCGATGATGATCACCTTCACGGGAGGCGAGCCCCTGCTGCGGCGTGATCTCGAGGAGCTCGTGCGTGAAGTCGACCAGGCCTCGCCCTACACCTACATCACGGTGATCACCCACGGCGCGATGCTCACGGTGGACCGTGCGCAGGCACTCTGGGATGCTGGCGTCGTACAGTTCAACATCTCGCTCGATTACCTCGACGAGCGTCACGACGCGGCTCGGCAGATTCCCGGACTCACGCAGAAAATCCTCACCACCGTCCCGCAGATCGTCGCGCGCGGCATGACGGTGCGCTTCAATTCCGTCATCAAGCACGACAACCTCGACGACATCATGGGGATCGTGCGCCATGCTGCTGCAATCGGCGCGGGGGCAAACTTGTCGGTGTATACGGACTTCAAGAATGGGAACACGGAGCACCTGATCCGCGACGAGCAGCTGCTCCGGATAGACGCGCTCGTTGCCGAACTCCTGGAGTTCAAGCGCAAGAACCGCGGCGTGCTCAGCAACTCCGACTGGTACATCGCAAACATCCCGCGCTATCTGCGTGGCGAGATGCGCGAGCCCTGCAAGGCTGGGCAAGACACGATCCATATCAACCCCGTGGGCGAGGTCCGCCGGTGCCCCGATTTCCCGACCGACGGGCATTGGACCAGCTACGACGGCTACGCCCCGATTGCGTGCAATAAGTGCTACTACGCGTGCCGCGGTGAAGCGCAGGCGCCGCTCTCGATTTCCCGCTTTCAGGATTTGCTGGCCTAGCGCCCGCGGTCGTACCTTTCGCCGATGCCTCAGACGCTCTTCGTCAACGCCGCTCAAATCGTCACCTGCGCCGGACCGGGGCGCGCCCGTCGCGGTGCCGAAATCCGCGATGCGGGCGTGCGCACGGGGCATGCCGCGCTGATCGATGGTGATCACATTGTCGCCGTCGCCCCGCAGGACGAACTCGAACGCACCTACCCACGCGCCGAGCGTGTCGATTGCCGTGGGGGCGTCCTGACGCCTGGCCTGGTCGATTCGCACACCCACGGGATTTTCGGGAAACCGCGGCACGAAGAGCAAGAGCTCCGCGCGTCCGGCATGGGCTACATGGAAATCGCAAAGCAGGGCGGGGGCATCCACAGCTCCGTGCGCGATCTCCGCACCCGCTCCGAAGACGAACTCTTCAGCCTCGCGCTCCCGCGCCTACGCCGTCTCGCAGCCCACGGCACCACCACGGTCGAACTTAAGAGCGGTTACGGTCTCTCGGTCGAGGCGGAGATGAAGTCACTGCGTGTCATCCGGCGCTTGCAGGACGCGCTGCCAATCCGCATCGTCCCGACGTTCCTCGGCGCACACGAGATTCCGCTCGAGTTCCGCGCCGCGCCGCGGCATCGGAACGAGTATATCGATCTGATTGTGCACGAAATGCTGCCGCTCGTCGAGGCCGAAGGGCTCGCGCGCTTCGCCGATATTTTTTGCGAGCCGGGCGTCTACACCGTCGACGAAGCGCGCCGTATCCTCAGCGCCGCGCGCGCGCATGGCCTCTTGATCAAGCTTCATGCGGACGAGCTGGAACCTGGCGGCGCCGCGGAACTCGCGGCCGAGATCGGAGCCACGAGCGCCGACCACCTCGCGGCCATCAGCGACCGTGGGATCGCCGCGCTCGCCGCAAGCGCGACAGTCGCGACCCTCCTCCCAGGCACGATGCTCTTTCTCGGCCGCCAGAAACAGGCCCCTGCGCGAGCCCTCCTCGAGGCAGGTGCGGCCATCGCCCTCGCCACCGACTTCAACCCTGGGACATCGCCGACGGTCAACTTCCCGCTGATGCTCACCCTCGCGGTGAGTCAGTTGAAGCTGTCGGTCGCCGAAGCGATTGTCGCGGCGACGGTCAACGGTGCCGCCGCGCTCGGTCTCGCCGCTGAAACTGGCCAAATCGCCCCCGGATACGCCGCTGACCTCGCGCTCTTTGAAATCGAGGACATCCGCGAGCTTCCCTACTGGTACGGCGACCACCGGTGTGTCGCCTCCTGGAGTCGCGGTCGTGCTTGTCACCAGGCGAGTTGAGAAGGTAGCTTTAGGGCGTATTGGACTGTTTGGTCCTCTAATGTCTTTCGCTGCCCCGTATTTCTTGCCGTACCCCTTATGGCCAACGTCGCTGCGCTGAAAAAGAAGGCTGCCGAGTTCGAGCTGAAAAAACAGCTCGACAAGGCCGTCGCGATCTATCAGGAAATTCTCGCCGCGTATGACACCGGCGAGGAAGACACGCCTGACGTCGGTCTCTATAATCGGGTTGGCGATCTGCACGTGCGCCTGGGGAACGTGCCCGAGGCGGTCGCGGTCTATGAGCGCGCCGTCGATCTCTACGAGAACGGTGGGTTCTTCAACAACGCTATCGCACTGTGCAATAAAATTCTGCGGACATCGCCGGGGCGTGCCGTCGTCTACTACAAACTCGGCAAGATTAGCGCGGCGAAGGGATTCAAGGGGGACGCCAAGCAGAATTTTCTTGAATACGCCGATCGCATGCGTAAAGCCGGCGACCCCGCCGAGTCGTTCCGAGCCCTAATAGAGTTCGCCGCCCTCTGCCCGGATCAAGACGATTTCCGTCTCATGCTGGCAGAGCAACTGAGCGCCGCGGGGCGTACCTCAGAGGCGGTCGAGCAGCTGCGACAACTGCATGCGCGTCACGTGAGCTTGGGGAGTACGGCGGACGCAGAGGCAATCGCAACACGGTTGCGGACCATTGACCCCAACGCGGCGATCGTATCCGAATCCAACGGTCGGGCAGAGAAGCGCCAGGACCTGGTGTTCCTGGATCTCGACAGCGCCGCCGTCGTCGTCGCCGCAACTCCCGCAGTTCTCGGCCTCGAGCGGACGTCGTTGAACGTAGAGGTCCCGGAGCCCCCCGCGGAGCTCGTGTTCGATACGCTGCCGATGGTCGACGTCGAAGCAAGCGAGCCCATCGTGTTTGATACTCTGCGGGCTGAGGTAGCGGCGGTCGCTGAGTTCACTGAGACGGTGCTCGAACCGGACGATCGCCAGCAGCCCGCGCCTCCACGGCGATCTTCCGTGGTGCTCGCCGACTCGGTCGCCCTGTTGAGCGCGAGCCTCGAGTCGAACCCGGAGGATCACGGCCTCCGACGTGAATACGCGGAAGCGCTCCTCGACCGCGGCGACCGCGACGAAGGCATCGCTGAGCTCCAGACCTCGCTCGAGGGTTTCGAGCGCGACAACGATCTTGCCACCGCACGTTCCGTCATCACCGAGATGTTGCGGTTGCTCCCGGACTCAGTGCGGCATCACCAAAAGCGTGTTGAGCTCGCGTTCCGCGCCAATGACACGCAGGGCCTCGTGGAGTCCTACCTCGCGCTTGCCGATGCGCTGATGCGCGATGGCCAGCCACAGAAGGCGCAGCTTGTCTATCAGCGGGTGCTGGAAATCGCGCCCGATGACGCGCGCGCGCGAGAGGCTTTAGAGGCATTTGGTCCCACGCCCTCCACGCTGGGCACCCCACGAGGGCGCCGCTACACGTCGGAGACCGAGGTCGAGGGGCCGCCACTGCTGGACGTGGACACGGCGGCATCGACCCCTGCACAGGGGAGTGATGCCGACTACGTTTCGCTCGGGGACTGGCTCCGTGAGGACCAGGACCTGAAATCCCCCCGCATGGTTGTCGGCGAGGAAAAACCCTCGGGCGACGAACAAGCGGATTTTGCCGATATGCTCCGGAAGTTCAAGCAGGGCGTGGCCGATAATATCGAGGATACCGACTCAGAATCGCACTACGATCTTGGTGTAGCATTCAAAGAGATGGGGCTGCTCGACGAGGCCATCGCCGAGTTCCAAAAGGCGTTGCGAGGCACCATGCAACGGGTGCGAACGCTCGAAGTATTGGGGCAGTGTTTCATCGAGAAAGCACAGTTCTCCGTCGCGCAAACGACGCTACAGCGCGCGATCAACGAACCAGGGGCGTCGGACGAACAGTTGGTGGGGGTGTTGTACTTGATCGCGTCGGTGTGCGAGTCATTGGATAAACGCACCGAGGCCAAAGGTTACTTCGAACGGGTTTTCGCTGTGGATATCCATTTCCGCGATGTCGGTGACAGGCTCAACGCTCTCGGTCAGGTGCGCTCGTGACGCTCGAGGCGCGCCTGCGTATTCCTGTCGCCGCCGCCCTGCGCGAGATTCAAGGGCCGGTGCGCGAACAGCTCGAGCGCGTGCCAGACGAAATGTGGCGCATCGTCAAAGCGGATACCCCGCTTATCGAAGCGGCCAACAGGCACCTCATGGGAATGAAGGGGAAGATGTTTCGCCCCACGCTCCTTCTCCTTGCCGCCAGTCTTGACGGCGAGCCGAGCGAGCACGCGACCGCGCTCGCCGCCGTTGCCGAACTCGTACATCTCGCGAGCGTGGTCCACGACGATTCTGTCGATCACTCGAACGTGCGCCGCGGGCAGCCCACGATCAACGCACTGTTCTCGCACCAGATCGCCGTGATTATGGGGGACTATCTGTTCTCCAAGGCGGTCGCTGAACTCGTGCGAATGGGCGACCTCGAGGCGCTCCGCGCCTTCTCCTCCGCCTCCAACGACATGACGCTCGGCGAGATGCGCCAGCTGTCGTCGTACGATGCGTTGAACTTCAGCGAGAACGACTACTTTACGCTCAATAGCGCCAAGACGGCATCCCTCCTCGGGGCGGCCTGTGAGGTTGGTGCGATCTGCGGCGCACCGCAGTACCGCGATCGGCTCCGGCGCTTCGGCGAACGGCTCGGTATGGCGTTCCAAGTTGCTGACGACCTGCTCGACTACACCGAGACGGAGAGCGTCACGGGCAAGCCCAGCGGAAATGATCTGCGCGAGCACAAGGTGACCCTGCCGCTGATCGCAGCGCTGCCGGCGATGTCTGCGGTCCAACGCGAACGGACGGAGGCGCTCTTCGCGAACCCGACCCCAAGCGACAGCGAGATTGCTGAGGTCGTAACCATCGTCACCGAGTGCGGCGGGCTGGAATACGCACGCCGCCAAGGCGAGGCGTTCGCGCAGGAAGCCGAAGAGGCGCTCGCCGGGATTCCAGAGTCCGATTCACTGGAGTCGCTCACGGACGCCATTTCGTACGTCATGGACCGGAGGTCCTAACGATGGCACCCAACGGATCGTCGAGGCATCGGCCGGGGTTTCACGGAATGGTGCTTGCCATTGGGTTCGTCGTGGGGGGACTCCTCACGCAGGCCGGTCGGCTTTGGTTGCCGGCCGGTGCGGCGAAGGAGTTTCTGACCACCGGGGTGACCCCGGGGATTGGCGCCATTGAGATCAACCTGATTATCTTGAAATTTGCGGTCGGACCACTCGCGCTCGACGTCTCGTTACTGAGTCTCGTCGGGGTCCTCGCCGCCTACCTGATCGCGCGGTCGTTGTTCTAGGAGGCGCCACATGTTCGGAATGGGACCGATGGAGATGGGTTTGGCCGTATTGGCTATCCTCTTGCTGTTCGGCGCCAAGCGTATCCCCGAGATCGCGGGCTCGTTCGGCAAGGGCATCAAGGAGTTCAAAAAGAACATGAATGATGTGCAACGCGACATCGCCGAGCCCCCAGCGGTCGAAGCGTTGCCCCGCGCATCGCAGTCGACTGCGCATGAGGACTCGGCGAGTTCCGAGCCGAAGCGCTTGATCTAGTCCGGGTTCCAGTGTGAGATGTCAGAAGGGGGAGCGGCCGTTGGCCGCTCCCCCTTCGTCGTTCCCGATGGTCCGGGTTGGTCAGCTCGTCGTGCGGCGCTGCGCCGACTGGATCTCCTTGCGGTGATCCTTGAGGTTGGCGGCTTTGCGGAGGTTGTCGAGGTACATCCGGACGCGCTGTTCACGCAGGCTGCGCGTGATCTGGTCGCGCTGGAAGGTCTTCTGGACCGCCCAGGCCGTCTCGTCGCTCTCCACGCGCTTGTCGACGCGGAAGACGAATACCGCGCTTTCCGTCTTGATTGGGCCGGCAATCTGCCCAAGCGGAGCGGTGAACGCGGCTCCAGTGGCCTCACTGACGCCACCAAGGCCCGAAGCGCCCATGGAGCGGGTGAAGGGGCCTTCCTTGGCCACGGTCATTCCCTTGGCCTGCGCGGCGGCTTCCAGCGTGCCGGTCGCCGCAGCCTGAGCCAGGGCCTTGGCATCGTTCGCCAACGCGGTGAGCGCCTTCTCACGGGCCACGAACTGCTTGACCTCGCCCATCACATTCGCCAGCGGCTGGATGCCACCCGGACGAAGCGAGTCGAGGCGCACCATGTAGTAGGCCTGGTCGTCGTCGAACAGGTCGCTCGACTCACCGACGCGTGCGCCGCCGAAGGCCCACGCACCAGCGCTGGGCACCGTGCGGCCGAGGTAGATCGCCTGGTCGCCGTCCATCACGTCGACGCGCGAGACCAGCAGCCCCATCGACTTCGCGGCGCTGTCGAACTTCGCCGGCACGTCAGCACCGGCCGCGATCTTGGCCAGCTGGTCCGCCTTGCGGTCGGTCGCGGTGGCCGAGGAGTCGCCCTGCTTCACGAGCTTCAGGATGTGGCGAATCGTGATCGTGTCGCCCTTCTTGGCGTCCACCTTGATGAGATGGAAACCGAACTGCGTCGGGACGGGCTGCGAGAGCTCGCCAACCGAAAGCTTGTAAGCCGCATCTTCAAACGGCTTGACGAAGCGCCCGCGCGGGCCCTTGGGAAGCAGTCCGCCGTTGACCGCAGACGACGAGTCATCAGACTCTCGCTTGGCGATTTCCTCGAACGTGGCACCCTTCGTCAGCTGTTCACGAACGGCGGTGATGCGCTTGAGTGTCTCGAGCGAATCGGCGGTCGTCGCCTTGCGGTCGAGCGTCACAATCGAGAGGACGGCGCGGCCGGGACGATCGAACTGCTTACTGTGCGTGTCGTAGTACTTCTGTGCTTCCGCTTCGGTGACAGCGGCGATCGCATCCTTGCCCAGGGTCGGGCGGAAGCTGACGGTCGACACCGAAGCCGAGTCGTGCTGATCCTTCCAGATCTGCCAGAGACGCGCGTCGGAGACGTACACATCGCCCGCGACCTGCGTGAACAGCTTCTGTTTGGGGAGCTCGGTGCGGTAGTAGCCCTCGAGCTGCGCCAAGATTCCCTGCGACTTCGCGCCGGGGCTGGCGAGGAAGCGCTGGTACTTGGAGGGATCGAAGCGCCCGTCGGTCTGGAGCTCCTGCGCCTGCGCGAACTGTGGCGGCGGGCTGTACTTGGCCGCTTCAATGATCTCAGCGTCGGTCACGCGAATGCCGCGCTTGCCGTACTCCTGCTGAAGGAGGACGTCCATGACCAGCTGGTCGAAGGCCTGGTTGTCGATCTGCCGACGTTCGTCGAGCGTGAGACCGCGGGTTTGCTGCTGCTCTTGCTGCTGAGCAAGCTGCTGACTCGCGTTCACCCACTGTATGTATCCGATATCGCGACCGTTGACCGACGCGACGACCGTCGAGGTGGTTGGGCCGGAGCGGCCGCCGAGGCCGGACACTTCATACAGGAGGAAGCCGCCGACGAAGGCGACAAAGACCACTATCCAGATCCACTTCGCGTGGGTCCGCATCTGTTGCAGCACGGATTGTACCCTGTTGCAGAATCGTGAAAGGACCAGCAGTTCGGTAGAACCTCGCAAATTATCCGCTGTGTGGACCTAAAATCAAGTCAATACTGGACTTCTGATTGACTTCGCCCCGAAATCGCTACAATATGCGCGGACGTACGGGGGCGGTCCCCCCGAGGGATTGCTATGACTGCCTCCGCGCGGCTGCACGAACTGAAGAAGCGGTACAACGAGAACCCGCGACGCTTTTTTGCGCCGCTGGCCAACGAGTTCCGTAAAACGGGGGACCTCGACCTAGCGATCGGCCTGTGCGAGGAACACCTCGCCGTGCAGCCGTCGAACATGAATGGCCACGTGGTCTACGGCCAGGCGTTATTTGAGGCGGGGCGTGTCGCGGACGCGCAGGTCACCTTTGGGAACGCGATTGCGCTCGACCCAGAAAACCTCATCGCACTCCGGCATCTGGGCATCATCGCGCAGCAGAACGGCGAGGTGGCGGAAGCCCGCGGCTGGTTCGCGCGTATTCTCGATGCCGATCCGCGGAACGACGAAATCATAGGATTCCTCGCGGCACTCGGTGCGGCCGATAGCGCCGAGCGCTCCACAAAGTCGCTTCCGTTTATTTCCATGGAGGAGGATGCCGCCCCCACGGCGTCAACGTTCGACGACGGGGACGCGCACGAAATGCCGGAGTCGAGCGCGGAGTCGAGCGCGGAGCCGGACCTCGGAGCCGCCGCGGTATCCGTCAAGCCCTTCATGAAGGCGCTGGAACTCCCTGATTTCGGTGAGACCCTGGAACCCGACGCCGCCTTCCACGTGGCGGACGAGGCTGTTGACCTCCCAGTCGCGTCCCCGACGTTCGCGGAGTTCCTCGACGGTCAGTTCCAAGATCCGCTCGAGGAACCGGCCGAGGATCGCGGATCGCCGTTCGTCACGGCCACCATGGCCGACCTGTACTTGCAGCAGGGACACACCGAGCGCGCGCTCGAGGTCTTTCAGCAGCTCTCGCTTCAGCGTCCCGACGACGAGGCGCTGAAGCTCCGCATCCGCGCGCTGATGCCGACGCCGGTACTCCCGGCGAGTGTCCCGGCGAGTGTCCCGGCGAGTGTCCCGGCGAGTGTC
>Ga0114969_10000982_pt1 | contig 24231 bp, 19 predicted proteins | sample M_130807_MF_Meta_FD_87316 | JGI IMG/M metagenome (GOLD analysis project Ga0114969, IMG submission 87316) | Freshwater microbial communities from Lake Montjoie, Canada to study carbon cycling - M_130807_MF_MetaG | ecosystem: Environmental > Aquatic > Freshwater > Lake | place: Lake Montjoie...
TGCGATGGACATTATGCAAAAGGATAAGAAAAAGGCAAGCAAAGGGATGCAGTATGTGTTATTGAATAAAATAGGGAACGCAGTATATGAAACTGTACCTATGAAATCATTAGAAAAATTAATAAAGTTGTATTCATAAGATGCGTGTAATAGTATATCCATCACAATTAATAGGGGCGCAAATTGCACCAGCAAGCAAAAGTAGTATGCAAAGAGCCTGTGCTGCAGCATTATTGCATAAGGGCAAAACAATTATTACAAATCCTGGTCATTCAAATGATGATTTGGCCGCGATGGATGTGATTCAAAAATTGGGCGCTGTTGTTGAAATAAACATTGCAAATATAACGGTGACTTCCAATGGGGTAAATCCAAAGGGGCCTGCAATGAATTGTGGGGAAAGTGGTTTAGGTATTCGGATGTTTACGCCTATTGCAGCATTAAGTAACCAAACCATCAGTATTGAAGGAATGGGAAGCTTAGTGAAAAGACCGATGCATTTTTTTGATGAAATATTTCCTTCCTTAGGGGTTGCAATAAAATCGCAAAAAGGGTTTTTGCCCATTGAAATAAAAGGGCCTTTACAACCTGCAAACATCACGGTGGATGGTTCCTTGAGTTCGCAATTTTTGACCGGCTTGTTAATGGCATATGCGGCAACGGAAGTATATGATACAGAAATCAAGGTGTTCGATTTAAAAAGTAAACCTTATATCGATTTAACGCTAGCCGTATTAAATGCATTTGGTTGGAATGTAAAACATACCAACTATGAAAGTTTTAAATTTTACACGCATATACCGTTAAAGTCATTGATTGAATACACGGTTGAAGGTGATTGGAGCGGGGCTGCTTTTTTATTAGTCGCTGGTGCGATAGCAGGCCCTGTAAAAGTGAGCGGCTTACAATTAGATTCAACACAGGCAGATAAAAAAATAATTAGTGCATTAATTAGTGCAAATGCAAGTATTACGATTGAGGCGGATGGAATTATTTTAGGACCCAATAAAAATATTGAAAATGGGATGCATGAAAAATTGAATGCATTTCAATTTGATGCAACAGATTGTCCTGATTTATTTCCGCCCTTGGTAGCATTAGCATCTTATTGTGATGGGGTGAGTGAAATAAAAGGCGTGAATCGTTTAGCCCATAAAGAAAGCGATCGCGGACTTACGCTGCAAGCAGAGTTTGCAAAAATGGGGGTAACTATTATTTTATCGGGCGATCTTATGCAAATACATGGCGGTGGTGAAATAAAATCAGCTGTTGTGTTTTCACAGCATGATCATCGTATAGCCATGGCATGTGCCGTAGCTGCTTTATGTGCAAATGGACCTGTTGAAATTACCGAAGCAGAGGCGATTAACAAATCTTATACAGATTTCTTTACGGACCTACAGCAATTGGGGGCAAAAGTGGATATTGAATAAATTTCTTACCTTGTAATATTGAACTTTGAAACATGAACAAATTTGGAACCTTATTTAGTGTACAGATATTTGGAGAATCACATGGGGCATGTGTAGGGCTAATTATTGATGGATGTCCTGCAGGCTTGCCATTAACTATGGCTGATTTTACAGAAGATATGGAGCGTCGTAAGGGGGGTAAGCAGAAAGGAACGACACCTAGACAGGAGGATGATATCCCTATTTTTAAAACAGGACTTTTTAATGACAGGACCACTGGTGCGCCTTTAATGATGTTGTTTGAAAACAACAATACAAGAAGTGGTGATTACGAAAAGCAAAGAGCAGTTCCAAGACCAGGTCATGCTGATTTTACAGCACATCATAAATTTGGAGGCTTTGAAGATTACAGAGGGGGTGGTCATTTTAGTGGTCGACTCACTGCAGCTTTAGTGGGTGCGGGTGTGGTTGCAAAAAAATTATTAACAGGCATTGAAGTAAAAGCTACTATAAAAAGTATTGGCGGAGAAACGGATCCTGAAAAAGGATTACAAAAAGCCATTGACAACAAAGACAGTGTGGGTGGAATTGTGGAATGTTTAGTAACAGGTTTGCCTATTGGATTAGGGGAACACTTTTTTAATTCAGTAGAGTCATTACTTAGTCATGCGGTATTTTCGATACCGGCGATCAGGGGAATTGAATTTGGCACTGGATTTGCTGCTGCCAATATGTTTGGGATTGAACATAATGATGCAATTATAGATGCATCTGGAAAAACAAAAACAAATCACGCAGGTGGTGTAGTAGGTGGTTATACCAATGGAAATGATTTGGTTTTCCGCATTGCAGTAAAACCAACCTCTTCCACACCCAAAGAACAAAATACACTGAATTGGGAAACCAATGAACAAGAAAATTTTTCTGTTAAAGGAAGACACGATTTATGCATTGCACTTAGGGTACCGGTCGTCTTGGAAGCCGTTACTGCAATTGTACTTGCAGATTTAATGATGATAGATCAAAAAATTCCAAGAATCATTAAAAATTAAAATTATGGAAAGCGAATTTATATACCATGTGACCACACAAAAGGAGTGGGAACAAGCTTTGTTGAAAAATGAATATTTGCCATTGCATTATGAACAGGATGGGTTTATTCATTGTTCGATTGAAAGGCAGGTTCCAGGGGTATTGGATCGGTTTTACAAAGGCCAATCAGGATTAGTGAAACTTAAAATAGAAAAAGCCAAAGTACAACGTCCTGTTTTATTTGAACTAGCACATGATATGAATGAATTATTCCCGCATATTTATGGGTCTCTTAATATCGACTCCGTAGTGGAAGTGAATACATTGTAAAAATAAATGCAGTTATTTAATTTTATAAGAATTGCGGTTGTTTGCATCTTTTTGATCTTGCAATCGCCTAAGCTTGCTTCTGCGCAAAAAATTTATCCCAATACATTAACCAACGCCAACTATCTAGATAGCGGAAATATAAAACGCTATAAAAAATGGATCGATACCGCTCGCATTCATATTGAATTAAATAGAATTACAGGTATTGCAAGCTTTTATAGTCAAAGCTTAAATGGCACTTTAACCTCGACTGGGGAAATATTTAGCAATAAAAAATTGACTGCTGCGTGTAATTTATTCAAGTTAAACACAATTGTAAGGGTAACTAATCTGCGAAGTGGATCCTATGTATTGGTTAGGGTAAATGATCGAATGCATCCAAGAATGCTACGAAAAGGCAGAATTATAGATTTAAGTCAAGCTGCATCTAAGAAACTGATTATCAATACAAAAGGGATCATAAAAGTAGCCATTGAGGCCATTGGGTATTCAAAAAACACCCCAAAAACATAGGAAATCCTTTATCTATAAATTATTTCAATATTTCATCTTTTAGGACTAAATTTGTATAAATATTAACTATTTAATACTATGAAAAAAATCCTATTTTCTCTAATCGTGTTAGCTTTTGCGGGTAATGTTTCTGCGCAAACAGATGCGAATGTGAAAAAACCATCTCTTGCCTTAAAAGTTTCAGCCTTTGATTTTACAACTGCTAGAGCAATTCAAGTGAACACGCTAGGCGCAGTTTTAAGTAATAAGTCTTGGGAAAAATTGAGTAATTCAACCAAAAGTATTGGCGTTCAATATTTTAAAGGAATCACATCTAAAATGGATTTCATGGTGAATTTGGACTTGGCTTCATTATCATATCCTTATTATGCTTCATCAGGAATCAAAACTACTTGGGGTAGTGCTAGCGGTGCAACTTCAAAAGGATTTTATGCTGCTGCTGATGCGGGCCTTAATTTTAAAATTTTAACTGATGACCATAAAGTAGTTCCTTATTTATCTGCTGGTATTGGTGTTAGTAAATTTGCATCTAACTATATGGCGTATGCGCCAGTGGGTGCAGGTATCCAAATTAAAGCGAATCACGGTTCATTTATAAATATCTTGAGTACATTCAGAGCTGAAATGTCTGCATTAACTAAAACACATTTCAATCATGGTGTTAGTTATTCAATGCCTTTGAAATTAAAAGAGAAAAAACCAGTGGTTTTACCTCCGCCGCCACCACCAGCTGATACTGATAATGATGGCGTAATTGATGCAAATGACAAATGTCCGACTGTTGCTGGTTTAGCTAAATATGCCGGATGTCCAATTCCTGATACTGATAAAGATGGTATCAATGATGAGCAAGATAAATGTCCAACTGTTGCAGGTTTGGCTAAATATGCAGGATGTCCAATTCCTGATACTGACAAAGATGGTATCAATGATGAGCAAGATAAATGTCCAACTGTTGCAGGTTTAAGTCGTTATAATGGATGTCCAATTCCTGATACGGATAAAGATGGTATCAATGACGAAGTGGATGCTTGTCCAACTGAAGCAGGAATTAGTGCAAATCATGGTTGTCCTGATGTGCAACCAATTTTAACACAAGCAGCTTCAAATTTGAGATTTGCTACTGGTAAATCATATTTATCTGCAAAGCAATTAGCTAGCTTAGATGCTGTTGTTGCTGTGCTTGCAAAATATACAAATGTGAGTGTTGCCATTGGTGGTCATACAGATAATACTGGTGCAGAAAGATTAAACTCTAAATTATCTATCAATAGAGCAACAGTAGCTGCAAAGTATTTAATTAAAAAAGGAGTAGATGCTAAACGTATCACTACAAGTGGTTTTGGTTATGCAAATCCTGCAGCTGACAATAAAACAAAAGAAGGCAGAGCTCAAAATAGAAGGTCTGAATTAACTGCTGTATATAACTAATTGAAATAGGAAAAATTTCTGATATAAAAAGAGTCCCGATTTATCGGGACTCTTTTTATTATAACCACGTTCGATTTTGGGTCCTTAAAATTTAGTTCGGATCTATATCAATAACAATCTGTACTGATTTATAGCGAGGGTGTACTTGTATCAATCTGATAAAATGAAGTAATTGTTGTTTGGCTATTTTAAGCTGTTGTGGCTGCTTTGAAATTTTGATGGATAGTTCCCAAATGTATTTATTGCGGACTCTGTTTATATTGGGCTGTGCAGGGCCTAATACTGTTTTTTGTATAGTTGGTCCCAAGGACTGGAAAAAATGTGATGCAGCTTCTTCGGCGATGTTGTTTTCCGGATGCTTAAAAAGGATACTCATTAATCGACTAAATGGCGGATAGGCAAAGTGTTTTCTGTTTTGAATTTCAAATTCATAAAATGCAAAGTATTCATGTTCTTTTACATATTGCACAATAGGGTGTTGTGTTTGGCTTACTTGGATAATTACTTTTCCATGGTCATTTTTTCTACCTGCCCTACCACTCACTTGTTCCATCATTTGAAATGCACGTTCATTAACACGGTAATGATTAAAGTTGAGTAAGCTATCCGCATCCACAATTCCCACCAAATCCACATTTTCAAAATCAAGTCCTTTAACAACCATTTGCGTACCTACTAAAATATCAATTTGTTTTTGTTCAAATTGTTGAATCAAGTGATCATGCTCATTTTTGCCTTTTACATTATCGTAATCCATTCTAGCAACTTGAACACCAGGTAGAGAAAGGTTTAATTTTTCTTCAATTTGTTCTGTTCCAAAACTTTTTTGTTTGAAGCTATTTTTCCCACAGGCTTCACAAGTATTTACAATGGGATATCCTGTGCCACAATAGTGGCAGGAAAGCATACTTTTTGCTTTATGATAAGTAAGGGTTACATCACAGTGTTTGCAATGGGGTATCCAGCCACAGGTCTCACAAATAAAATAGGGGGCATATCCTCGTCGGTTTTGAAATAAAATAACTTGCTTTTTATTTTCAATTGTTTTTTTAATTGCGGCTAATAGCACAGGCGTTAAAATTGCACTATTGGCTGGTTGCTTTTTGGTGTCCACCAATTCAATTTTCGGCAAACTTGCTTGACTGAATCTTTCATTTAAGTAGGTATAGCCAAACTTTTTATTTTTTGCATTATAAAATGTTTCCACTGAAGGGGTGGCTGATCCTAATACTACTTTTGCGTTTAATTGGTTGGCATAATAAATGGCAGTATCCCTTGCTTGGTACCTTGGAGCAGGCTCCTGTTGCTTATATGAAGGGTCATGTTCCTCATCAATAACAATAAGTGACAAGTTTTTATAAGGCAAAAACAAGGCTGACCTAGCACCCAACACAATTTTAATTTCACCCGACTTCACCTTATTCCATATTTCAACACGTTCGTTCGGATTAAATTTTGAATGATATATGGCCACACTACCTCCAAAATATTGTTTTAGTCTCCGAATCATTTGTGCAGTAAGTGCAATTTCAGGAAGCATATACAGAGCTTGCTTGCCCTGTTTGATTACTTCATTAATGAGCGATACATAAATTTGTGTTTTACCACTTCCCGTAATACCATGTAATAAACTTACATTTTGAGTTTCAAGCTGTTTTTGAATATCTTGTAAAGCATTTGTTTGGGATGGGGTAAGTGCATGAAAATGAACATCTCCTTTGGTAGGATCTACCGCTAATCGGTCAATTTTTCTTTTTTCAGTGACCAAAACTCCTTTTTCAATTAATGCTTTTAATTGCGCATGTGTTGCATTTGCTTTTGCTAAAATTGCTTTTTGTGAAACTTCGCCCTCTGTTTTCTGGTAGTGCAAAAATGCCAATAATAAATCTAATTGTTTGGGTGCGCTAGACCAACTATTTAACAATTTTTCTAAAGCAACTTCCTCCCGATAATCTGGGTGAAGCGTAATGTATAGTTCTGATTTAATGGTGAATTTATCGCGCATGGTTTCCTGTACGATACAAATTCCTTTTTGAATTAGCTTGTTTACAACAGGGTAGACTGATTTTTTATTTAATAGTTTTTGAATCTCAATTAAGCTTAATTCTTTTTTTATTTCTAGGGCTTCGCTAATGATATATTCTGAATCACTTAAGTTTTTTATATCAATATTTGCGTCTTCTTGTATAATAAATATACTTTCACTAGAAATTTTTAAGTGACTTGGAATAGCTGCTTGCATTACTTCTCCTTCTGAACACATGTAATACTCCGCCATCCATTCCCATAGCTTTAGTTGGTGTTCATACACAATGGGTTCCTCGTCTAAAATATCAATAATGGGTTTTGGATTAAAGCCATCTGGTTTTACATTGCTTATCTTTTTAATGATACCAGCATACCTTTTATTAGCACCTAACATAACCTCGACACGCATGCCAATCATCACCTCTGATTCCATGGATGGAGGTATCATCCATGTGTAGTTTTTTGGGAGCGATAAGGGTATGATAATTTCTGCGTACATAAGGGTCGATTACAAAAATACGCTATGCAGGTGGATAGTTTCTATATCTTCTTAAGCCTTGGTCCATTAAATTATAAACTTTTTGTTTGAGTTCCTCTACTTGGTCTAGGGCATATCCTTCCACTTGAATAGTTTCTAAATAAACTACCCTGCTGATACCGGGAGTAAGGGTTAAAATACTATTAAAATGCATTCTTTCAACGGTATCCACTAATAAAACAGGTTGAATAGGGACCTTTAACTCAATGGCTAATTTAAAGGCACCATTATAAAAGGATTTTAAAGGGTATTGGTCGGTCATACTAAATGTGCCTTCTGGAAAAATGAAGATGGAGGTTTTATTTAATAGGGCTTTTTTTAAGTTACGTAAACTCTCAGCTCGTTTATCAGGGTTACTTCGGTCAACCATAATCACTGCCTCCCGATAAATCCAGCCGAAGATGGGAATTTTTGAGGATTCAAATTTACCTAAGGGTTTAATGGGCTGGTGTTTTAATTGAACGATGGGTGGGATATCCATATATGAATTATGGTTGCCAACGAAAATATGTGCTTGGTTAAACTGGTGCGGTGCTTCATAAATTTCTTGGTGCCGTACCCCTAAAAAAAAGTACAGTATTTTGGACCAGTACCTGCATATTTTATAAATCCGATCACTCAACTTTTCCCTCCCAAATGGCAGCACAAAAGCCATGGCGATTACTGAAAATATAGTCAATAGGGCAAATATAAGAATTGCGTAAAAACAGTAAATGAGGTGAAAGAATCGAGTGGCTTTTTTCATTGGTGCCACTAATATAATAAAAAAGGCCCGAATAGAAATTCAGGCCGTACGATTGCTTGCTTAAAAACCTAAAAAACTAAAATTTATATACTGCAGCTATAATAAAACTAGCATTACTGCCAGTGGCAATATTATCACTGTTAAAGTATAAATTATCTTTTGCATTATCCAGTCTAAGCTCTGGGATAATGGTTAATTTATTTATTTTATAATTCATAGAAAGGGTATTTGCAAAAATGGAGGTGCCAAATGCACCTGCAGATAATGCACTTTTATCATCAAATATTTCCGATCTTAATGTAAATCCAATAGTACTAGATGGGTCATAATTTAAATAGACTGCGTTACTTTTCCAGTTGGTGCTTTTGCCATCTTTCGCACTATAAATGGTACCATCATAATTAAGTGCAAATTGACTTGATAATGTATTATTTATTACAACGTCAAATTGTGAAAAGCTAGTGCTTCCTCCAGTGTTACCACCTTGGTAGTTCGCGTAGATAGTAGTTTTATCTTCAAATAATTTGGTGCTAAATTGTGCAATTAAAACTTTTGATGCCGAAGCCGTTGTAACATAGTCTGTCGGGTTGGCAATCCCAATCATGAAACTTGATTTGCCTGATAATGCATATTCCGCTTTTACCCCAGTATGAAAAAATGGGCCATATGAAAATCCATAGGACATACTATAGTTTCTATTTAGTGGGGCGTCTAATAATTCATAACCAACATGCGTAGCCCATTTACCTGCGCTTATTTTAAGTTTATCGGTAAGGCTATACGATACATATGCTTGCTTTAAATAAGCCAAAAAACCATTATCATTATAGGAAAATTCTTCTGCTCTTTTTCCTAGGCCAAGGTCAATGGTAGCTGCAAATTTTCCCAGACTTTGATCCACTTTTAAGCTAGCCATGCCTAGGGCTAATTTTTTATTTGAATTGGTAAAACTTGTTAGATTATTAGTAACGCTAGAAGGCGCGGAAAAGCTATTTCTGAAATATGCGTCAATAGACCCACTGGTGGTGATGCTATATTTAGGCGCTGTTGAATCAGTTTGCGCGAAACTTGTATTAAAAATTAAAAATAGGATTGCGATGAATGAAATTTTTTTTAACATTGTAATAGATTTTAATTTTTGATGGGTACAGCAGATGGGCTTTTCTCAGAAGCTAATCACCGCTGTACCTATTTTTATTTATGATTTTAATGGATTTCTGCCATATTTTTCATCGTGTTGTGATGCATCTAATCCTAATTCCTCATCTTCTTCAGTTACACGCAAAGGCATAATAATCGCAATGAATTTAAATATTAAGAAGGATACCGTAAAGCTATACGCAACCACAATTAACATTGCTTTCAATTGTACTAAGAAAAATGCAGGATTGCCATAAAATAAACCATCATTACCTGCAGCATTTACACCCTTTGATGCAAAAATTCCAGTCATTAACATTCCGACCATTCCACCGATACCGTGACAAGGGAATACATCTAAAGTGTCATCCACTCTTGATAATTTAAATGCATGACTCGCTACATTTGAAATAATTGCTGCGACCATTCCGATAAAAATACTTTGCGGAATTCCTACAAATCCAGCAGCTGGTGTAATGGCAACTAGTCCAACGACTGCGCCAATACAAAATCCAAGTACTGAAGGTTTTTTTCCTTTTAATACATCAAAAAACATCCAGGCTAACCCTGCGGCTGCAGCTGCAGTGTTGGTCGTTGCGAAAGCATTTATTGAAAGGGTATTGGCGCCTAATGCAGAACCTGCATTAAATCCAAACCAACCAAACCAAAGTAAGCCTGTTCCAATTAATACATAAGGGATATTTGCTGGGGGAATTTCTTGTTGTTCTAATTTTGAGCGACGTGATTTTAATACAATGGCGCCAGCTAATGCAGCACAACCAGCACTAATATGTACGACGGTTCCGCCAGCAAAATCCAATGCACCCATTTTAAATAAGAATCCTTGTGGGTGCCATGACCAATGTGCTAAAGGGGCATATACTAGAATAATAAATAAGATAATAAATAAAGCATAGGAAGTGAACTTGATTCTTTCTGCAACTGCACCTACTACCAAGCCTGGTGTGATAATAGCAAACATTAATTGAAATAATGCAAACAATAATAAAGGAATGGTCATAGCGGATCCTCCTTGTAAGGTGGGAGCGCCATCAACAACACCTTTGAAAAATAAATGGGTCATTGGATTACCAATAATTCCATTGATACTTTCTCCAAAACATAAGCTGTAACCAAAAGATACCCAGATGACAGATACAATACCTGCAGACACCATACTTTTAATCATGGTGGAGATAATGTTTTTACGATGCACCATACCGCCATAAAAAAAGGCGAGACCTGGTGTCATAATAAACACTAGGGCGGTGGCTACTAAAATCCATGCAATATCTGCTGCGCTGTACTCGCCTGCATAACTTGGAAGTTGTGGGACAAATAAGGCTAATACTGCAACGATCAGTAATAGAACGAAGGGGGCAAATTTTTGTACTACTGGGTTTTTCATTAGTTGTTTATTTAGTATTAAGAAAAATTATATATGATGTTTATAGAGTAAAAGTAATAAAATATTGCATTAAATATTTTTGTATATACATATATAATTAACTATAATATAATTGAAAAACTGTGATATTTCATCTAAAAGTCAATGCAGTATTAGTTTATTATAAAATATCGTTATTTAAATTATAAAAGTATTGTGGAAAAAAAGTTAAATAAAATTGAAGCAATTGGAAAAATTTGGTAAAAAAATAGGGCTAAACTTAAAAATTTAGCCCTATTCAGAAAAATTAAATGAATTGCATTAACTTGATTGAACAAATAAGCTGGCATCTTTTGAAGCTAATAAAGTGGAACCAGTTAAAAATATGTCTACTTGACGGGCGCATTCGCGTCCCTCGCTAATGGCCCAAACGACTAATGATTGTCCACGGCGCATATCTCCAGCGGTGAAAACTTTCGCAATATTTGTTTTATAAGTTTGTTCTGTTGCTTTTACATTTCCTCTTTCATCTAATGCAACATCAAGTTCATTGATAATACCAGTAGGATCTGCATGTAAAAATCCCATGGCTAATAAAGCTAATTCACAAGGAATTTCTCTAAGGCTTCCTTCCTTTTCTGTGAATTTAGAAGGCCTTCCATCCGCACTGCTTGTCCATTCTAGGTCTACAATTTGTAATGCTTTTAAATTTCCTTGCGCATCCCCAACAAATGCTTTTGTAGCAACGCCCCAAATTCTATCAGCACCTTCCTCATGTGAGGTAGTGGTTTTTAAAATCATAGGGTAGGTAGGCCATGGCATGTATTCTGCTCTTGCTTCTGGTGGTTTGGGTAGTAATTCAAATTGTGTTACTGATTTTGCTTCATGTCTATTTGAAGTTCCTACACAATCACTTCCTGTATCTCCGCCCCCAATCACAACCACATTCTTTTTGGTTGCTTTAATATCTTGTTCCTCAAGGGTAATGTTGCTGACCCTTTTATTTTGTTGTTTTAAAAATTCCATTGCATAATGAACGCCCTTTAAATCACGACCTGGCATGGTTAAATCACGTGGGATGGTTGAACCACCTGCTAATACTACTGCATGATAATCACGCATAATATCATTTACCCTAACGTTTACACCTACATTGGCATTGCAAATAAACTGAATGCCTTCTTCTTCTAAAACAGCAATACGTCTTTCAACAACTGTTTTGTCTAATTTAAAATCAGGAATTCCAAATCGCAATAAGCCACCTGGCTTTGGATCTCTTTCAAATACAGTGACTTCATGTCCCGCATAATTTAATTGAGCAGCAGTGGCTAAACCTGCGGGGCCTGATCCAATAACTGCAACCTTTTTTCCGGTTCTTACGGTTGGTTTGCGCGGTGCAACAAATCCTTTTTCAAAAGCAATTTCTATAATATGTTTTTCAATCTCTTCAATAGTCACTGCAGGTTGATTAATGCCTAAAACACATGCAGTCTCACAAGGTGCTGGACAAATCCGTCCTGTAAATTCTGGAAAATTATTAGTGGAAATTAAAATTTCATAAGCATCCTTCCATTCTTTTCGATATACTGCATCATTGAATTCAGGAATAATGTTTCCTAAAGGGCATCCATTGTGACAAAAGGGGACACCGCAATTCATACAACGTGCTGATTGTTCATTTAATTTTTGATCGGGTAATAATTCCACAAATTCTTTATAATTCTTTCTCCTTTCTGCTATTGGCAGTTTGGAAGGAAGTTCCCTTGTAAATTCTTTAAATCCTGTTGGCTTGCCCATATGCTTTATTCAAGTATTTAAATCAATGAATGTTTTTAATAATGATTATTTTGAAACGACTGCTTTTTGTTTTTGCAATTGCAATGCTTTTTTGTAATCACGCGGAAATACTTTTATAAATTGCTTTAATTGGTTTTCAAAATCAGCTAAAATAAATTTTGCAACAGCACTTCCAGTTTTGTCAAAATGTTGTTGAATTAGATTTTGTAAAACAGGAATATCATCCGCAGTCACCGGATCTAAATCAACCATCTCCATATTACACATCGCTTCAAAATTATTTTGAACATTATATATATAAGCAATACCGCCACTCATACCTGCGGCAAAGTTGCGACCAGTAGGTCCAAGGATAACGGCAGTTCCACCAGTCATGTATTCACAACCGTGATCGCCAACACCTTCCACGACCACTTTCGCGCCTGAATTTCGAACAGCAAATCGTTCCCCTGCTTTTCCTCTTATAAAGGCAACACCACTAGTAGCGCCATATAAAGCAACATTCCCAATAATGATATTATCTTCAGGAACAAAAGTTGCTTTTTTATCCGGGTATACTATTAATTGAGCTCCACTTAATCCTTTGCCGAAATAGTCATTGGCATCACCTTCTAATTCCAACGTTACCCCTTTGGTATTAAATGCACCAAAACTTTGTCCTGCAGTTCCTTGAAATTTAAAATGAATGGTATCCTCCGGTAAGCCATTGGCTTTATATACTTTGGTTATTTCATTGGAGACGATGGTGCCCGTGGTACGATCGGTATTTTTTATTGGGAAGCTCGCACTAACTTTTGTTTGTTGATCAATAGCTGGTTGTGCAACTGCTAATAATTTCCAATCTAAAACATCGGAAATTAAATGGTCTTGCACTTCAGTTTGGTATAAGCTAACGCCATCTTCTGCAGGTTCTTTATACAATACATCACTTAAATCTAAGTTTTTGTACTTCCAATGGTTGATATTTTCACGCATGGTTAAAGCGTCCACTTGTCCCACCATTTCATTAATCGTTCTAAATCCGAGCTCAGCCATAATTTCACGAAGCTCCTGCGTAATAAATTCAAAGAAACGAACAACGTGATCAGGATCTCCTTTAAAGCGTTTGCGTAATTCAGGATCCTGTGTAGCAACCCCAACAGGACAGGTATTCATATGACACTTACGCATCATGATACAACCCTCCACAATTAAAGCAGCAGTAGCAACGCCCCATTCCTCAGCGCCTAATAATGTTGCAATGGCAATATCTCTTGCAGTTTTCATTTGACCATCCGCTTGAACCACAACACGACTACGTAATTTATTTTTTACTAAAGTTTGATGCGTTTCAGCCAATCCTAATTCCCAGGGAAGTCCTGCATGTTTAATGGAGCTTAATGGGGAGGCACCTGTACCGCCATCAAATCCTGCAATTAAAACCACATCTGCTTTTGCTTTGGTAACCCCTGCAGCAATGGTTCCAACGCCTGCTTTACTTACTAACTTTACATTAATACGTGCTGCGCGGTTTGCATTTTTTAGATCAAAAATTAATTGTGATAAATCTTCAATGGAATAAATATCATGATGGGGTGGTGGTGAAATTAAACCCACACCTGGAGTTGCATGTCTTGTTTTGCCAATCCAATCATCTACTTTATCACCTGGTAATTGTCCGCCTTCACCAGGTTTTGCACCCTGTGCCATTTTTATTTGTAATTCATTCGCCTCGGATAAGTAATAACTTGTTACACCAAAACGCGCACTTGCCACCTGTTTAATTGCACTACGCATGGAATCACCGTTCGGTAATTTTTCATATCTTATTTCATCCTCACCACCTTCGCCAGTATTACTTTTGCCACCCAATCGATTCATTGCAATGGCAAGAGTGGTATGTGCTTCCCATGAAATTGAACCAAAGGACATAGCACCAGTGGCGAATCTTCTATATATTCCTGATGCAGGTTCCACCTCATCAATCGATATCGCTGGCCTGGTGGGTTTAAAGTCAAACAAGCTTCTTAATGTGCACGCTTTTTCAGTTTGATCATTTACTGTTTTGGAATATTTTTTAAATGTTGGGTAGTCATTCATTTTAGTTGAATGCTGTAATAAATGAATGGTTTGTGGATTGAACAAGTGAAACTCACCACGACGCTTCCATTGGTATACACCTCCTTCGGCCAATCGATCTACAGGGGATGATTTTTTTGCAAAAGCCAAATCATGTTTTGCTAAAATTTCTTTTGCAATTTCATCTAAGCCCATACCATTAATCCGGGAGGTGGCACCTGTAAAATGTTTATTCACCACCTCTTTATTAATTCCAATGATTTCAAAAATTTGCGCACCTTGATAGGATTGCAAAGTAGAGATACCCATTTTTGAAAACACTTTATATAATCCTTCGTTCACCGCCTTTATATAATTTTTCTTTAACTTCTCCGAATCATAATCCGATTTAATTTTGTCATGCAATTTCAAATCTCGAATGGTTGACAATGCCATATATGGGTTAATCGCTGTTGCACCAAAGCCAATTAAACAAGCATAATGGTGAACTTCCCATACATCACCTGCTTCCACAATAATTCCAACCTTACCTCTAAGTCCTTTTTTAATTAAATGGTGATGTACACTTGAGCAAGCGAGTAATGTAGGAATTGCAGCATGTTCTGAATCAATGGCACGATCGGTAAGCACGATAACTTCAAAGCCATCTTCTACTGCATCCACTGCATATCTACATAAACGGTCCAGGCCATTTTTCAAAGAGCCTTCTTTTCCATCCGCTCTAAAATAACATTGTAATGTTTTTGCTTGAAATACGCCTGTATCAATACTTCTTATTTTTTCTAATTCGTGGTTATTTAAAATGGGATGCTTTAATGCAACACAATGACTAGCCATAGGATCTTCGGTCAACAAATTTCCCTGGCTTCCAACAAAACTTGCCAAAGACATTACCATTCTTTCACGAATGGGATCAATAGGAGGATTGGTTACCTGAGCAAATAATTGTTTAAAATAACTTGTAATATGTTGTGGTTGATCACTCAACACAGCTAAGGGCGTATCTGTTCCCATAGAACCAATCGGTTCTTTACCATCCAATGCCATTGGAATAATAATGTTTTCTAAATCTTCCTTGCTGTACCCAAAAGCCTTTTGGTATTTAAAAATTTGGTCATGCTCCAAATGGGTAAATTGAATACGGGGTTCTGGTAATTCTTCTAATCTTATTTTATATTTATTCACCCAATCCCCATAAGGTTGTTGTGCGCAAATTTTTTGTTTTAAATCAGTGTCGCTAATAATTTTTCCAGCTTCCATATCCACTACAAACATTTTGCCCGGTTGTAATCGACCTTTTTCAATGATGATAGCAGGGTCAATAGGTAATGCACCTGTTTCTGATGCCATGATCACACGATCATCATTGGTCACACAATATCTGGAAGGTCTTAAACCATTTCGGTCAAGTGTTGCACCAATTATTTTTCCATTCGTGAATGAAATAGATGCAGGTCCATCCCATGGTTCCATAAATGCTGCATGAAATTCATAGAATGATTTTTTAACTGGATCCATTAATTCATTTCCGTCCCATGCTTCAGGAATTAGCATCATCATAACATGGGGTAATGAACGGCCAGATAAAGTTAAAAGTTCAATCACATTATCCAAGCATGCTGAATCGGATTGGCCTGCAGTTACAATAGGTAAAATCATATCCAATTCCTCCTTGCTAAAATAAGGTGAGAAGAAACTGCTTTCGCTAGATCTTAACCAATTCAAGTTTCCTTGTAAAGTATTGATTTCTCCATTATGTGCAATGTATCGGAAAGGCTGTGCTAGTTTCCAGGAAGGGAAGGTATTTGTAGCAAAACGGGAATGCACTAAACCAAAAGCAGATACCACGTGTTTGTTACTCAAGTCGGGAAAGTATTCCCTTACTTGATGACTGGTTAATTGTCCTTTGTAAACGATCACTCTTTGCGAAAGTGAAGCCATATAAAAACCAATCGCTTCCTTTTTTATAGTATTGTTAATGGTGTGTGACGCATAATTTTTTAATACAAATAATTTGCGTTCAAAATCTTCTGGGTCAGTGATGCTGTCTGGCTTTTTTAAAAACACTTGTTCCATGATCGGCTCAACGGATAATGCAGAAGGACCAATGGTGCTTTTGTTTACGGGGACAGTTCGGTAGCCAATAATTTCAATACCTAATTTTTCTGCTGCGCGCGCAAATATTTCTTGACACTCTTCCTTCATTCCTTTTTCAGCAGGGAAAAATATAAATCCAACACCATATTCATTAATATCTGGCAAGTGAATTCCTTTTTGTAATAATTCATCAAAGAAAAATTCATGTGGAATTTGAATCATAATACCTGCACCATCACCTGTATTAATTTCACATCCACAAGCCCCACGGTGTTCCATGTTTTCTAAAATAGTCAATGCATCAGCTACATTTTGATGCGCTTTTATTCCTTTGATATGGGCAACAAATCCGATACCACATGCGTCGTGCTCATAAGCAGGATCATACAATCCTAAGTTTTCATTTTTCGTCATTTCCAACCAATTAATTAAAGGATAATTTAAACCGGGTAGCGATTCGTGGAAAATTACGAAATAATGAGGATTTTTTAAAGCAGAAATGCAAGAAATTTACACACCATTAACAATCATTTATAAAACCGGTTGTTATATTAAAATTTTATAAATAACAAACGTTCGCATTTGTGGTTAATTGGCTGCTGTAAACTATAACAGGTGGAGATGTGGTAAGTTATATAGTGTCGATCCTTATGTTATTGGTAAGGTCGGATTTTTGGTACTTCCTATTTTTCTCAAAAATGCCATAAAGCGAACTGCCAGATCCTGACATGCTTGCGTAAATAGCCCCCTGCTGGTACAAGTCGTTTTTTAATTCGCCAATGATGGGGTGTGCGTGAATGACTGGGGCTTCGAAATCATTAATCAGTTCCTGCTGCCAAGTGGAAATAGGCTGTTGAATGATAGCCGCAATTAATTTATCCTTTTTACAAGGCGTTATTTGTTGAAATGCCCAAGGGGTTGCAATATGTATGCCCGGATGTAAAAGTACAATGGAATAATTGGATAAGTTAACATCAATAGGAGCGAGAAGTTCGCCCTTTCCAGTTGCATGGCAGGGGGTATCAAATAAAAAATAAGGACAATCACTTCCTAATTTTTCAGCATATTTTAGGAGTTGGGCCTGATTTAAACCAATTTGAAATAAGGAGTTTAAAATTTTCAATGCCGATGTGCCATCACTTGAGCCGCCACCTAATCCTGCACCCATTGGGATGATTTTATGCAAATGCATTTGTATTTCAGGAAGCGAAGGGAAATCGGCTTTTAATAAATGGTATGCTTTTAAGCATAAGTTATTGGAGCTATCTCCGGGAATTGGCAATCCTGAATTTGAAAATGAGGTTGCTTGATTATTTTTCGCAGGGTTTATTTCAAGCATATCTTTTAAAGCAACTGGATAAAAAACAGTTTCTAATTCATGAAAGCTATCTGCTCTTTTAGCGACAATGGATAAGCCTAAATTAATTTTGCAATGGGGATATTGAATCATTGTTTATGATTTCTTTTGCGCAGTTCTTTTATTGATTTCATCTCTGATATCAATAGCGCGAATGTAGTCTTCCTGATCTAATACTTCCTTTAGTAAATTATTCAATTCAATCAAGGATAATAAACTAAGGTCATTAATTTTTGCTGGTTCATTCACCGGGGTTGCATGAATTGGTTTGTCTGCGTTTTCACTGCTTAATCCAGCTTGTTCCAAAATGTTTGAATACACATAAATAGGGCAGCCAAATCGAACAGCTAATGCAATGGCATCACTGGTTCTACTATCAATCTCAATGGTATCATTCGCAGTGAAGCAAACTAGTTTTGAATAAAAAATGCCTTCTTGTAAATCACAGATATATACTTCTTGTAATTGAACCCCAAATGCGGTCATAAAATTTTTCATCAAATCATGCGTCAATGGCCTAGAAGGGTGCATATTTTCCAAGGCAACAGCAATGGCTTGTGCTTCAAATCCCCCAATAACAATCGGCAAACGGCGTAAGCCATTTACTTCACCCAATACAACTGCATATGAGTTTGATTGGGTAATGCTATGTGATAAGGCGACAATTTCTAGTTCAATTTTATGCATATTTCAAATTACCCCCTAAAGTTAAATAATTATGTTATTCGTTGTGCTTCATTTTTGAAATTGCAGCCGTTAATGCCGGCACAACTTCAAATGCATCTCCGATAACGCCATAATCAGCTGCTTTAAAAAATGGAGCTTCTGGGTCCTTATTAATGACCACAATTGTTTTGCTTCGATTAACGCCTGCTAAATGCTGAATGGCACCAGAAATGCCAATGGCTATATATAAGTTGGGCGCTATTTGAATACCTGTTTGACCCACATGTTCATGATGTGGTCTCCAGTCCGAATCTGATACAGGTCGGCTACAAGCAGTTGCAGCACCTAATGCTTTTGCTAAATCTAATAAGATTCCCCAGTTTTCTGGTCCTTTTAATCCACGGCCGCCACTCACCACCAAATTCGCCTCGGTCAAAGGAATTTCTCCTACTATTTTATTGACATTAGTTACTTTAACAGAAGCGGCAGGTATGGGTAAATTCATCTCTAAGACCGTAGCACTTCCTTCATAATTTTGAATGCCAAAACTATTTTGATTAATAGCAATTACTTTTTTTTGCGTCTCAATTTTTATACTTGCAAAAGCCTTTCCTGAAAACACTGTTTTTGTAACTTCAAAACCATTTTGCAAATCAGGTAAACTACATGCGCCAGTTACGATGCCAGCATCCAATTTTACAGCAACTGCAGGTGCAATTGCTTTTCCATTAATGTTATGGGCAAATACAATGACTTCCGCATTTAAATGGGTAGCAGCAGTTGCAATTAAACTTGCATGAACTTTAGCGTCAAAATTATTTAAGCTTTCATTGTTTAATTGGTGCACTTTACTTGCCCCCAATTTTCCGAGTGCTGTTAAATCATCATTTACAGTTCCTAATAATAAAGCTTCTGCACTACAACCTAATTGCTTTGCAATTGCGGCACCATAGGAAATGGCTTCATGGGATGATTTTTTTATTTCTTTTTCGGAATGATCTATATATATTAGTACTATAATTTTATTTTTTAATCACTTTATTTAATCGGCGTATATGACCAATTTGTTATTGGTGTTTGTTAAATAACTTTTGCTTCTTCTTTTAATAACTTAACTAATTCGTCCATTTGATCAGGCGCAATTAATTTAACACCCGTTTTTGCGGGGGGTAAACTAAATTCTTTGATGCTGGTATGCGCGATGGTTGCAATAGGGTCAACCACTTTTAAGGGTTTTGTTCTTGCCGCCATAATACCACGCATATTGGGGATTCTTTGTTCTGCCATTCCTTTTTGACAACTAATAATCATTGGAAGAGTTACTTCATTGGTTTCTTCCCCACCTTCAATTTCTCGTTGGATAGTAGCAGTGTTACCATTTAATTCTAAATGGTTGGCCAATGAAACAAAGGGTAGATCCAAAATAGCAGATAGCATGGATCCAATACAAGCACTATTATAATCAATGGTTTCTTTTCCGGTCATGATTAAATCATAAGATCCTTGTTTTGCGATAGCGGCAATTTGTTGTGCGATCACAAAGGAATCATTACTATTTATATTTACACGGATGGCTTCGTCGCCACCTAATGCTAATGCTTTTCTTATAATAGGTTCCGCCTCGGGTCCGCCAATAGTAATCAAATGAATGTTAGTGGTAGGATCCTTTTCTTTTATTTCTATAGCCCTAACTAAGGAGTACCATTCGTCGTAGGGGTTAATGATCCACTGTACGCCATTTTCATCGAACTTTGTATTACCTTCGGAGAACGCAATTTTAGCAGTGGTGTCGGGAGTTTTACTGATACAAACTAAAATGTTCATAGTCTAAAATTTGATTTTGGTTGTTTATGCAACTAATGCAAATATAAGATAGTTTTTTTACCAACTATGCACTAAAATGACTTCGGATGAATCGTATTGAAAAAATTATTGAATTTCTTAAACAACAACCCAAGGATAATTTCTTAAGGCATGCTTTGGCGCTTGAATACCTTAAAATTGGGGAGGATATTAAAGCAAAGGATTTGTTTGTAGAAATATTAACCGAATCGCCCGATTATATAGGTTCCTACTACCATTTGGCCAAATGTTTGGAAAAATTAGCCGATAAAAAGGAGGCAATTGTTTGGTATGAAAAAGGAATGGCTGCGGCAAAGTTGGCGAAGGATGACCATGCTTATCGAGAATTGCAGGGCGCTTATGAGGACTTAGTTTATTAATGGAAAGGATGTAGGAAAAATAGACGGATGTTTGATATATAAATAATTAAATTTCTGAATATAATATAAGATCAATGCGGGATTTTTTAAAAGAGCTCCCTTCAAATAATCAGCTACTACCTGAGTCGATTACTTATTTTGTCGTCAATGAGTTGAAAAAAGTCGTCAGGTTTATAAGTTCTCCAAGCCGTAATTTCCATCAATTCAATATACCTATTTAATTTTTTTTGTAAAAAATCATATTGTGCAGCAGGGTGCAAGTTCACCATAACAGCCCAGCCTTCGTTGTCCGCTAATTCTTCATACCATTCCTCGTAATAATCACGGTCCCCATTATGAAAATTGTATACATATTCGCCAATCAAAATAAATTTACTAATGCCATAGGACATTAATGAATCCAACACTTCCCGCTTTAATAGCATAATATCATTTTCAATGGCATCATTCCATTCTCCAATCATCTCTATAATAGCGAAGTTGGACTCGTAGGCAACAAAGAGTATTTTTAAATATAAATTTTTACTTCCAAATGTATCCCATTGGGGATGGATATAATAATTGTAAACCGTTTGTGAAAATTCAAATTCGCTGTAGGTTTGACCAAAAAATATAGATTTTGGATCTTCGTCGGCTATATATAAATGTCGCCATTGAAAATAGGGCTCAATTTCGTGCATGCTACTACAGCTATTGGTTGTTTTTGTGATAAGCGATCAACCCTTCCATTGGGGATTTGGTAATTTTCCCTAACTCCATTTCATACACAAGTGCGAGTTGTTTAATTACATCTCTAAAAGCATAGGCGACACTTCCGGTGAAATGAATAGGGTATAACCAGGACTCATTTAGTTTATTTAAATGGGTGTAGAAAAAGTCATTCAACCCATCTTCAATAATATTTTCAATCATATAGTGGCCGCGATGCTCGCTTAAGAAAATGGCAAAGGAAGCCAAATATTTATTGGGTAAGGGCTCTTGGTAAATTTTATTTAAAATTTCAGAACGATTTAAATTGTATTTTTTTTCAAAACAAAGCATTAATTCTTCGTCAAAAGTTTTATACAAAAAATATTGTAACACTTTTTTGCCCAGGTAGGCGCCGCTGCCTTCATCTCCTAAAACATAGCCAAGGCCGGGACTGTTTTTAGCAATAATTTTTCCGTTGTAATACCCTGTATTTGATCCGGTTCCTAAAATACAAGCAATGCCTTTGTTGGTTTGACAAGTGGCACGTGCAGCGGCCACTAAATCAGTTTGAATATCAAGGGTAGCGTTTTTGAAAACTAATTTCAGCGCTTTTTTTAAACTTTTCACATTGTCTGGATTGCTCAAACCTGTACCATAAAAGTAAATGGCATTTATTTTTTCAACATTGATCTTTTTTGAAAAGGCTTTCACTAAAATTGCAGCAATTTCATCCGTGGATAAAAAGTAGGGGCTAATACCCGTCGTGCTGATGGATTGCTTTTTATTGTTTTGTACAATCGTCCATTGACATTTTGTAGCGCCACTATCTGCTATTATATAATTTTTCATAACTGCCAATTAGCAGTGAAATTAACACAAAATAGTGGATACGCAAGTGTATTAAGTCCATTTTAAACTTTAAATAATGTAATTTTGTAGTCAATAAAATGCACATGCAACAGAAAAATACAAATTGGTTTACCCCCATTTCATATGCCCTAATGATTATTGTCGGTATTGTGATTGGGGTTTTTATTAAGGGAGATTTATCTATGCGGGGTTTATTTACAACAAAACAAGATCCGATTTTAGAAATGATCCAAATTGTGCAAACCAAATATGTGGATTCCTTAAAAAATGATAGTGCAAGTATTAAATTGGCTGATTATTATTTAAGCCAATTGGATCCACATTCTGTATATATTCCACCTGCTGATTTGGTTGATGTGAATGAACAATTGGCAGCTAACTTAAAAGGGATTGGCATCGAATTTCAGCAGTTTAGAGATAGTTTTTATGTTAGCTATATTTTAAAGGACGGGCCTGCCTTCAAAGGAGGCGTTCAGTTGGGCGATATCTTATTGAAAGCAAATGATACGATAAAACTTTCAGGAGGAAATTTGCAAGCGGATGAAGTAAGGCAAAAAGTAAAAGGCCCAGCAGATAGCCCATTGAAATTATTGGTGTTAAGAAAAAATAAGCAAGTACCATTGCAATTAACAAGAGCGAATATTCCCATTTCACCGATTGATGCATATTATATGATCAGTGATACGATTGGATATATTAAATTAAGCAAGTTTACAGATCGTACCTATGAAGCTTTTATGCAAGCCTTGGATCCATTGGTCCAAAAAGGGATGAAGTCATTGGTTTTGGATTTGCGTAATAATGGAGGTGGTTTACTATCTGAAGCAGTAGCCATTGCAGATGAATTATTACCTGGCAATAAATTGATGGTATATACCGAAGGAGCACATTCACCTAGGGTTGATTATTATAGTAAGAGAGAAGGGCTTTTTGAACAAGGGAAAATTACAATATTAATGAATGAATCATCCGCGTCGGCTAGTGAAGTATTGGCTGGGGCATTGCAGGATTGGGATAGGGCAACAATTGTTGGGACAAGGTCATTTGGAAAGGGATTGGTGCAACAGCAATTTAATTTATCAAATGGGGGGGCTTTGCGTTTAACAACAGCGAAATATTATACGCCCTTGGGAAGAAATATTCAACGCCCTTATGTGTTAGGGAAGGAGGCATATGCCGATGCATATGTTCAAAGAATACACGACGATGCCATTGGTATTCCTGATTCTAATTTCAAAGGAAATTCATTTAAGACACCTAAGGGAAATTTAGTTTTTGGTGGGGGTGGTATTTATCCTGACAAGTGGGTTGCAGGCAGTGATATTTTAATGGATACAAGCAATAATCTAGTAGTACAAAATAACTTAGTCAACGAATTTGCACTTGGTTTTTATCTTTCCAATTTACCCAAGATGACCCAGTTAAAAAATGTACAAGAATTTTTGACCCAATATAATAATGACAATACTTGGCAAGCATTCCTCAATTTTACAAAACAACATTCTCCAAGTAGCGTAAGCAAAATGAATAGTGCAAGAAATAGAATGCAACCTCAAATGGCCAGTCTTTTGGCAAGAATGCGTTGGTATAAGCAAGGCTATTATGAAGCAACCAACTTGATGGATCCACAATTTCAGAAGATGATTCAGTAAGCCAGTAGGATGTATGATATTTATCATAAATTTTCATGATCCGGCTCATTTCAGTAGGATGAGTTAGGGGGCATCTTTGCTGTCTATATGGCACAACATTGTTACCATTGCGGGGTTGATTGTGATGATTCAATTCATTGGAACGATAAAGTATTTTGTTGTGCCGGAACTAATTAAGCTATGAATAAGGAACAGTTATATAAGGATTTGGATAGCTTAATCATTAAGCTGAATTTAATCCAGGAGGAGCAGACCGGAATAAAGCA
>Ga0114969_10000987_pt1 | contig 24183 bp, 26 predicted proteins | sample M_130807_MF_Meta_FD_87316 | JGI IMG/M metagenome (GOLD analysis project Ga0114969, IMG submission 87316) | Freshwater microbial communities from Lake Montjoie, Canada to study carbon cycling - M_130807_MF_MetaG | ecosystem: Environmental > Aquatic > Freshwater > Lake | place: Lake Montjoie...
CTTTAGAACACTTTAGAACACATTTTATAAAGTGTTTTATAAGTGTTTTTTATTGTATTAATATACTCAAATAAGTGTTTTTATCACTCATATTACTTATTTAAGTTTAACGCCAGAAAAACAGCGTTTATTTTCTATATATTCGCGTTTGCATCCCATATTAAGTAAAAATTTACCTACCTTATTAATAGTCATTGTAATATTTAACGATGTTAATAAATTTTTTATATCATTGTTATATAATAAAAACTCTTCACCAGTCCCGAAATCTAAATATTCTAAAAATTTATTATTGTTGCCGTCATTTGCCAGTTCCGCGTCATCTTCTTTAGAAATTATATCTGGTATTTTAGGGTTATTTAATTTATAAGATTCATATAAAATATACTCAAACGCCCTTATAAATTTTAAATCAACACACAAATTTTTAATATTATCATTTTTTGGCAGGCGTTTATAAATTTTTTTTTCAATATCTGTTAATTTTTTATATTCATCGTCGCTCATAAACTTGATAGGCATATTAAATTTTATCATAGTTTCTAATGTGTCTATAGGATTAATAGTAGGCATATCATTGCTCGTTAATATTATAGATGATTGAATATTTACGCTTATTTCGTCCTTATTATTCGTCCTTGCAGTTATACGACTTCCCCCAGAGACTAAATTTTTAATCAAACAACCATTTAAAATTGTTTTTTCATTAGTTAATAATTCATTTCCGAAACAAACCCGAACAAACCGAAAATTTAACATCCAGGCGGCATTTTTAGATGATTCGCCCATATTTGCAGATTTAGAAATCAAATTATCCGAATTAAATGTTCCTATATATTTATCAAATGACGATATTAATAAATGTTCTATAACACCCTTGCCCGAATTTCTATTTCCTATAAGCATCAACCATTTTTTATCTTCTATATGTCCCGCCAGCATTCTCGCTATTCTATTTAAAATAAAATTCATATAATCCGTATTAATCTTATTTTCGTCTTCTGTGTTAGTGCCTACAACAATATTAAAAATAGGATGTAATATTTCCTTATATACATTGTCAATATCCATTTTATCTGGTATAACATCAATATAATCTCTATTAATAATATGAGTTGTAAATGGTATATTGTCATCTTTATATTTAATAAATTTATTTTCAACAAAACTATAAAATCCATTGAGATAACAAATTTTTTGTAGTGTATTAGAATATAATAAATCACTAAATTGAGGATTTTGTGGTGCAGTCGCCATTACTAATTTTATCAATGTAAATAAACAACTATAATTTTTACTTATCTGACGTGCTATTTTTTTTTTACCTAAAATTGTATAAATTGATAAATCATGAATACTAATAATACCTATTAAAAATTCATGTATGTTATTATTAATCCATATATTGTTGTTATATAACCATAATTCGCCATTACTATTGTAAATTTTATTAACTAAAATATTGTCTAATACATAATTACACACTTCAATTTCATGTTCTCCAACAAATGAAAAAACATTTTTAGAAATATCAAGATTAGATAATATAGGTTGTAATTCTATATTATGTGGTTTAATATCCCATTTTATACCATATTTAGAAGTTAAATTATCTAACTTATCGATTAAATTATTTGTATTTGTGTGTTTAATCATTACGCCATCAAACATAGGCACACAGACTTCATAATTATTTTTATTTAAAAATTCTATTGCTTCATCTAAAAATTCGTTTTCATACAGTGTTAATAAATAATTAGTAAATTTTCCTAAAGCGTTTTCCATATTTACATATGATTTAAATTTTTCTACATATATTTCAGTAAGTTGTTTTTGTATTTTTTTAATTTCATTGTCATATTGAATAAAAAAATCATACTTGATTTTAGGTTTTCCAATGTGTGTTATGTTTTTTTCCGAATTTAAAGAAATAATAAATAACAATTTAGCGGTGATTTTATCAATATTATCTGATTTTATAAATTCATTAAAAATATTATTTCTATTAACTATATACTTATCAAGATTACAACAAATAATATTATTAATCTTACAAATATATTGTAAAATGCAGCAATGTGCGTTTTTCATATCTAAGTCAATTAATAAACCATCGCAGAGGGCGCCGCGTAAGACTCCCCAAATACGTTGTAATCCCATGCCAACCACAAAAATTCGCCCGTCATCTTTACACGGTGCGTTCTTATAGGTTTTAACCAATTTATAATCATGTTTTTTAATTTCTTTACAATAATTTACAACTAATTTAAATTGTTTAAATAATTCATCGTCATCAACGGCAGCATAAATAATGCTTTGTGCGTTTTTATCTGTATTATTAGATAAATTAACATTCTTATATATGTCTTTAAATTGTGTAAATGATATTTTACTTAGAATATCGCAATAAACAGGATTAACAATATCTTGATACATTTTTTTTCTTATAATTTTAATTTATTAATCTTATATAATATTTTATTTTTAAGTTTGTTAATTTTACTTATTAATTAATTTAATTAAATTTATAAATATATTAATGTTATTTATAATTATTATTATTTTTTTATCTGAAAAAATAAATTCGTTTTAATAAATTAATTTTATAAAAAATAATATCTTATATAATATTAAATAATTATTTAAATATTTTTTTAATTTAAAAAAAACGTCCCCAGTTAGTATATATTGTAAGAATGAATAAAGAGATTAAGCAAATTTACAATGCCACATTTTATAATAAGGTCAAGAATAATGCCGAATATAAAGCAAAAAAACAAATTATAGCAATAAATCATTATTATAAGACTCATGAACGCAAACAACCTAAGACACCAGAAGAGCAATGCCAACACCGCAAGGAGCAAAATCACAAATTCTATTTAAAAAATAAATTAAAGCGCGCAGAACTAAAAAACCAACTACAATTATCTATATTATCAACGTAAAATATTTTTAGTGATAGTTATATCACAAAAAAATCACAACAGAACAAATATTTTTTATATAATGTAATTAATTTACAATAATTATCTTATTAATATTTAAGTAATTTAAAAACAATATATATAATATAATTATTAATTAAAAAATGGATATTCAAAATTTAGACCTGGCGACCCAGAAGGCAATTTATAATCAATACCAAAATACGTATAAAAAAAATAAAATTTACGATACTAAAAAATATAATGCTGATTATTATGCTAAACACAAGACCAACCCGGAATATGTGAAGCAGAAAAACGCACTGGCAAATGCAAATTATCATAAAAATAAAGAATTAAAACCAAAAATCGTTTTATCTGTATTAGATAAAAAACAAATAATTAAACAACGCAATAAAGAGCAATATGAGATTAGAAAGCAAAAAAAAATAGAAGCGTTTAATATTTCTAATGCAGAAGAAACAAAACAAATAAACGAAATACTAATTAGAATAGACGAGCAAGACGAGCAATAAATTTTTTATATTTTTTAAATTTTTAAAAATTATTATCTCAGATAATATTAAAAATGTTTAAGACAATTAAATTCGTAATACCATCATATAATAGGGTCAATAGTATTAAAGAAAAATCGCTTAATACATTAGAAAAATTAAATATACCTAAAAAACAAATATATATATTTGTTGTTGATACAGAATATGAAGATTATAAAACAAAATTACCAGAATATAATAATATTATTATAGGTGTATTAGGATTATGCAACCAGCGTAATTTTATAACAAATTATTTTAGAGATAAAACAAAATTAATAAATCTTGATGATGATATAGAACAATTATTTTATTTAGATGACAATAATGTTAAGCAAGATATGACACCAGACAAATTTAAAAAATTTATGATAACAGGATTTACAGAATGTATAGAAAACGACACACGATTATTTGGAATATCACCAACAGACAATTATACACGATTTGTTATAAATTCAATTACCTATAATTTAAATTTTTGTATAGGGCATTTTTGGGGTTGTATTAATGATAAATCAATACAAATTACAATAGATATTAAAGAAGACTATGAAAGAACAATTTTATACTGGATGACATATAAATGTATTATAAGATTAAATTTTATTTGGTGTAAAACACGAATATTAACAAATCCTGGCGGACTTCAAATAACATATCCAGATAGGACAGAAAGCAGCAAAAATAACAGTGATTTATTAGTTAATAAATACCCCTTATTAATAGCATATAAAACCTCTAATTCATCAATGATTCAATTACGTTTTAAACGTAATATATCAATAAAAAATTATTACACTCAATTACCTAAATTAGATGAATCAATTTTTACAGATTTAATTAAAGCGATTGAAGACGCAAATTTACCTATTAATAAAAAACGAGAAAATACGGGCGAAGGAATAACACATTCTTTCGGATTAATACGAAAGCGACAGCACAAGGGATTACACCCCTCAAAACGTAATATAAAATATCCAGATTTATATAAAGCATTAGAAGAATACGGACAATTACATGTATTACCATATGTAAAATATACTGGAATACAAGTTAATAAAAATTTTTTATGTAAGGCACACCACGACACACAAAATATCGGTCAATCTTATATAGTCGGTTTTGGTGATTATACTGGCGGCGAGTTAAAAATAAACTCATATAATCATAATATACATAACAATCCAGTATTATTTAATGGTTGTAAATACTTACATGAAACACAGCAATATGTTGGTAATAGGTATAGTTTAGTGTATTTTACACAGCGTAATTCATTATTTTAATAAATGATATTTTTTTTTTAATTTTTAATTTATTATTTTAAATATATTGTTAATAAGTAATATAAGAAATATTAAAAAATGGCAATATCATATAATAATTGTTTCGCACAGCAATCTATATTAGACGGATTTATATTTACGGGTGAGTTTTATGACTGTTTAGCATACTCACAAATTGAAATATTAATAAATAACACAAGCGCCATAAATAATTATGATTTAACAATTCAATTTAGTCATGATAAGTCAATAGTACTGTTTGAAGAGACTGTAAATTATATTAATATTCTTAAAAATGTAATAAATAGAGCGCCTCATGGTAAATTTATAAAAATAATATTAACAGCAAATAGTGATATTGATGACTTGAATGTTAATACAACACTCAAAATTAATAATATTTATGAAGCGACAAATGACGTAGTTGATAATGTAAATATTGTTAGTTCTGTTGGAGTTGAAGTAATAGGCAAGGAACCACAATATGTGTTTAATGCAACAGTCGCCACAAATGTAGCACAAGTATATGCCGACGGAGCACAAGGCGCAAATGTAAATGGTGGTTGGTTATATATAAATAGATTAGGAAGTCCGAATAAAATTAATTGGTATGTGTATGGTAATACTGCGGAGCAACCAACAACCGCAAAACGTATTAAAGATATTAAAGATATGTATGCGATTATTTATCAAAATGAAACTATTATTACACCTAAAACAAACCCGTTTATAGCGTTTTATTCATTGATGGACGCTGGAACAAATAATGGCGTTTTTTATAAAAATCGCTTTGTCTTTGCTAATTATTACGAAACAAATAATGTTATAGGAACTAAACTACTTTATATTGGAGCAAATAATCCATTAATTCATCCAGAAATAACAACTCGCGTTCAATTAAACTATAGTGCCATATCATCAACAAGCACATTAGAGGCATCAGAAAATGAATTACTATATTTATCGTCGCTTCAAACTGATTCAGCAGCAGCAGAAGCAGGAGTTTATAACTTCGTATTCAGCGAATTAGGTATCAACTTCAATGAAGACGCATTAAATGCTATTGTGATGCCTATAATTGATAATAAGGTTCAAATAGCAGGAACAGTGGCAGTATCTTCATGTACTCTTCCTACAGGTGCAGCAACACAAACAACATTAGCATTAATTAATACTAAAACACCAGCATTAGGACAAGCGGATGCAACTTTATCAACACCGGTAGTTTTACCAACAGCACAAATTACAGCACTAACAGTGGGATTAACTAATACGCAATTAAGAGCAAGTGCCATTGCTGTATCTACTACAAATGCTTCAACAGAAACAACACTAGCATTAATTAAAGCAAAGACTGATAATATACCGCCGCTCATATCAGGGTCAGTTCCAGTTGCTATTAGAAACGCAATACCACTAGCAACTGTAAATACAATTACAGTATTCTATGCTGAAATAGGACAATGGTATAATATATTTGATGTTGGAACAACGCCTCTAGCAGTTTGGGTTACTATGGGTGCTACAATGACAGTTTTAGGAATGCCAACAGTAGGAACGTGTTTTAGGTGCTTAGCGAAAGGAAGTGGCACAGGACAAATTAGTCGTCTATTATATAATGAGAATGTGAAAATATCACCAACAATACTTAATTATTCATCACCACTCCAAGGCGGTTTAAGCAGTGCTGGAATTGTTGTTGCTTCTACACCAACTGTAATGCGTAATATACAACTCACTAATATAGGTTTAGTCACTACATATGTTTATTTATACAATAAAGCAAGTGCGGCATCTTCTGCCGATACTCCTTTATTTATTTACGCCGTATTACCTGCTACAAGTGGATTAAATATTGATATTAACCATTTTTTCCAACTCGGTATTTCAATGCGGGCAACATCTGATTATAATGGAACAACCTCGCCATTGACAGAGACATTTTCAAATCTCACTTTAACTGCTTACAACGGCAATTTAAATACCTAAATCTGATTAATAATTTTAATTTTGAATCGTCGTTCCATATCTTTAACTGATTTGTCTATTGTCTTCTTATTCCAAAGCAGGTTCATGCTCCACGCCCCCGCATAATTTAAATCATTTATATTATCGTTTGCATGGCGTTTTTGATATAATAATTTTTGTTTATCATCATTCGTAAGTGTATAATCATCATACCCAGCGGCACCGAAATGTATAGTATTTTTTCGTTTAGTTTTTTCATTGATAAATTTAATAACAAATTTATATTTCTTGAGATTAGATGCATATAAATAGTAGTCCATCGTTTTATATATAGTTAGAAATTTAATTTACGCGTTTTTTGTTAGTTTTTTATTTCTTCTTAAATTATAAAAAAAATGAATTCAATAGTAATTCAACAATTTTTATTTAACAACTCTGAATATAACAAATATAACAATGATATATTTAAAAAAAATATAAAAATATTATTGAATAATAGTAAATATTACATTACACAACATAGAGTAAATAAAATAATATACATTGATATATTATATGAAAAAACAATAGAAATTAATAAAAATATTATAATACATATAATAAAATCAATTTATCCATCATTGACACGTTTATATATATCAATATTAGAAAGACCGACAGAAAATTAAATAAATCTAATAATATTATAATCATCATTTATATTAAGATTGCCGCCCATAAATCGTCCCTTGATATAGGCGCCTAATTTTGTTGTAAGCGTTAAACGCTGTTGCGAATTTTTAGATATATGTTTTTTGAATTTAGACATATCAACGATTTTATTTTGATTATTAGTTTGATATAGAAATAATTGATAACTATTATTATAAACAAAATTTGACTTCAATAATGCCAGCACGAAATCGCCACAATTTGCCGTAAGAGAGTTATACACAAAAAACGCGTTATTTCCTATTGCCTCTCGCGTTCTTGTCATAAATAAGTTTAAATTAAACGGCGGCGCTATCGTTATATCAATATTTAAAATTTGACTGCCTGGCGGTATAGATTTAAAAATACTTATTGAAATTGCTTCATTTTTTTCAATTAAAAACGATATAATATTTCCTAAGTCGTCTAATTGCTGGATTTTTAATGACATATGATAAAAACGGTCTACGCCCTCTTTATTCATGGCATCCGCCATTTCGTTCAATGTAAGTGTATTAACTAACTTCATTACATTACTATTTACAGGTGTTTTGATAGCGAGTAAATTAATAATTTTAAATTTACCATATTTAGTTAAAATATCCATAGTTTTATTAGTGTATTTTGTGCTTTCTGGTATCATGTTAATAATATTTGATTGTATTGTATTAATAGAATTTGAAATAGTTTTTTTGGCGCTGTTATACATATCACGGACGCCAGCGCCATTTGTTTCATAATTATTATTTTTGTAAGACATTTTTATAAATTTTAAATATCATATATATTATAATAATAATATATAAAAAAAATGAGTTTAACAACAAACCACAAATTAAAAAATACTACACAAATTGCCAGTGGCGATAAAAATGATGTTTATATGGATGAAAATAATGATTCCTATGAAAAAACAATAGATATAAAAAATGGTCTTCCATATTTTGATATGAAAAAATTAAAATCTATAAGAGTTCTAATTTCTGGTTCTTCTGGTTCTGGTAAGACTTATTTATGCGAGAAAATATTAGAGCAAATTGACCCTGTTATTGTTTATCTGTTTTCTTCTATAAATGATGACGATTATAAAAAATTTAATGTAAAACGAATTGACCTAAATAAAATTATAGAAAAAACGCCTATGAGTATTAATGATATTTATGAATTAATTGAAAATGACGCTATTGTTATATTTGATGACGTTATTTCATTCGGTTCCAAACAGGCAAAACCATATTTAGAATTACGCCTATTATGTTTAACGAAGGGACGCCACAAAAATATAAGCACTATAATAGTTGAGCAACAGGCACAAGCGGGCAATAGCAAAGGAGCACGAGAAATTTTATTAAATTGTTCTTATTTTGTAATGTTTCCTCGTAATAATTTTCGTTCGTTTAAAGCAATTACAACTCAATATTTAGGTTTAGAAAAACAAACAATTGAATACCTAAAATCAATAAATTCAAGGTATATTCTACTTAGTAAAAACCATCCCGCCTATTACGTAAGCGGCGTTGAATGTGGCATGATTTAATAAATTATTTTTTTATTCGTTTTATTAGTTTTTTTATAAATATTAAAATAAATATATATATTAATAATAAGCAAACACAATATAATAAAGAAATGTTTAATTCAATTTCTGGCGCGGATGATTCGGCGCCTGTGTTATATTACAGCAACACAAATTATAATCATGACACGTCACCAAAATTAAGTAATGTAACAGAGCATTTAACGATGTCATTAATGAATAATCAATCCAATTATTTAGTCGCAATTAATAAATTAAAAATTACAGATTTGTCAGGTGTAATATTAGGTTATTTTCCACAAAATACACTTAAATTAGGAATGACGCTATCAGATGGCGTGTCGTCTGTATATAAAGATAATTTTTTAACAAAACCAAACACAGACCAATATGTAAGTAATTATGACCTATTTACAACAACAATAAACAAAAATATAGTGTCTATATCTAATATTACTTCATCGTCATTCGTTCAATCTGTTATATTACCACGTGTTCCTGTTTTTTGTAATTTCATAAGTCTAAATAATAGTCTTGTATATAATGATTACCAAAATATATATACATTCAATTTAACCACATTAATTGAAACACTATATGCAACAATAGGCACAGGGAGTATTACGTGTTCCGATAATTATAATTATAACATTATTGTGTGTTTAGATAATGGCACTATTAACCGTTTTGACTTATCCGCAACAAATACACCTATTGTCATTACGACCGCTTTACAGGTGGCACCATATAGAATTTCAACAGTCTCTATTAATAGTGATACAATAAGCGTGACCTGGATTGATAATGCTGATTTTTTATTATTAGGGACTAATAGTATTTTGAAATTGACTAATTTTACTTATAGTGGACTTATTATAAATTCAACACAAATATTAGCAACAAACACACAATGCCGTAAATCATTATATAGTTCAATAGATAAATTATTATTAACTGCTCTTGATGGTTCGCCACGCTCTGGCGCCTGGTATATTCCGCCTATAGTTCAATCAACAGATGAAATTATAGGCGACCCAATAACACTTAATAATTTATTACCAACCATAACAAATGCACCCGCGACGGCATGTGATTCCTATATATCTTCTTATGTTTATATACCATCACGAAATCAGGCAATCGGGATTGATTCATATGGCAATCGGACTGGATATATAAATAATTTAACACCAGACCAAATATACACTATAAATTTTGACACAATGACATGGTTACCCAGTGATTATTTACTACCCGCTACGCTATTAAGTGGTGTTGTTAGTTATCCGCGTTATCTCGCAAATGGTATTATAAACGAACAACCGTTTAATTTAGTCGCTATGCCATTTAGTTCAACACAAATTGTTGTTTATATACAAAATTTAACTCCAAATAGTGTGGCGGACCCCTGGCAATTATATGCAAATTTAAATATTAATGCATCGCAACAACCAGTTAATGTTAACACAAATTTATCATTTCCAACAAGTGATAGTTTTTTTTATATAACAATAGATGGCGACAACAATATATTTTTAACATTCACACAACAAGCAACTACCCCTCCTATGGATGCACGATATTTTACAGTTAAATTAAATGCAATGACAATCCAAAATGACAATATTGTAATAGACCCTACGCCATATGAACCCGTTGTTGTTCCTCTTATGTTAAATACAGTTAATTTATCAACTGCCTCAGGACATCCGGACGACTATACATATAATTTAATGTATGATGCCAATACAATGCAATTTTACGCAAGAAATAACAACAATTTATTATATGGTTATTATGACAATATATTAAATTCATTTTTCTTTAAAATAGGCGCTAATATGGCAAATATAAGTGCTAATATATGGTCGCAAACTTTACGCTATAAACAATGTGTTAATGGTATGAATTTTCAAAATTCATCACTTCCAGCAACAACACCTTATATAACAGCGTATATAACAACTCCATCAATTCAACCAACAGCGCTTGTTAGTTATTACCAAAAATATCTATTTAATGCCTTACATATATCACATAACAATATTGAAAATTTTTATACTATTAATAATAATCCAAATACCAGTCAAACAAATTATAAATATCAAGGCGCCGGCGTATTTTCAACTATATCAATAACAGATGATATTGTTCCATATTACAATATGTCAACACAATATAACACAGTTACCAGTGTTCTGCCTCACACGGCGGCACAAAATGCAATTTATAGTCTTCAAGAATATATAAATTCAATTAATGTATGTTTTGTTAATTTATATAACTCAATAAAAATAAATGGTTTTACACCATTAATAACAACGCCACCAAATGTTAGTTTAGATTATCAAACAGGATTTTTAACTCTAAATTATGACCCTCAATTTACTAATATTAATAATGGTTTATTTGTAAATGATGCTTTATTACAATACATGTTTTTTCAGGTATCTCCAAATAATGTAAGTAATCAATTAACAAACAAATATATTTTAAACTCAGCAACAGGGCACCAAGAACAAACAAAATTTTCTATATTTAAATTAAATACAGTGGATAAAATAATTGTCATAAGCAATATGTCAATTATAGGCGACCAGATAGGCGATGCCGGGCAACAAACACTTACATTTACGGATTTAGATTTAAACACTAATGACCCTAATTTTCTAAATATGTCTGGTTGTTTTATTTACGCTTCCGACCTATTACGCAATTATACACTACAGAGCAACCAGCAAATGCGCGCTATTAATTATCAAATCAACGTGAGGTATAAGGATAAAACCGAATTACCATATTATATACCAGTAGGCGAAAATGTATCAATAAAATTTCAATTTACCAGAATTTATTGAAAAACATATAATATAGTTTTTTTAGTTTTTATATTTTTTACAATTTTTTAAAAATTTATATAATTGTGTTTTAATTCTAAAAAAAAAATATTATTCTAATATAATAAGAACTATAATAATTTTATTAATTTTTTAAATGGCGCTCCATAATCAAATCGTAGTTGACCCCCGCTTGTGTTATGACTCAGCAACGCAACTTATTGAAATCGGCGCTCAACAAGTGAGTCAGCGAAAAATTCCAGCGACTGTTGTAAATCCCACTACAGTGAGTTTTCAAAATATTCTTTCTATAGGCAAAAACATTGTTATTGACCCATATATGCAAGTTGTTTATAAGTTAAGAATTACACGAACCACCGCCGCCAGTTTATCAACTCCCCCTGGTTTAATAAATCTCGGCGCCTCCTGGGCACTCGCTCCTGTCGGGCGTCCTATCGCAGATGCTAACACCACTACAACTAATAATGCAAATATGTGTTTTACTCAATATCCGCTCTCGCAGGCGTGTAATTCTTTATCTCTCTCAATTAACAACGTTGAGACAAACGTGCCACTGGGTGTGTTAATGGCAGTTATGCGTGAAAATATAGTGCCTGAAAGTGTTAGGGATGGTTTATTAAGTTCTACGCCGTCTACGAATAATAGGCAACCTGTTTTATTCGACCAGAATCTATCAGTACCAGGTTCTTATTATGTGACTGAGCAACCTAATACGCCTAACGCTCTCTGTTCTGGTTTAAATCGTTTAAATTATTCTAGTCTTGATTTAACTGGTGCTGGATTAATAGCAGAATATACTTTAATTGAACCAGTTTTTATTAGTCCATTATCTGTAGGAGCATCTAATCATGCATTATGCAACGTTAATTCAATCTCACTACGCTGGAATCTTGATGCCAGTAATGGTTTAAAAAATATGTTTAATTGTACTGACACTGTTTTAGCGGCAGACACTGACACACTCGCAATTACATTATTCGCCGCCGATTTATATATGAATTCATTGACTGTAGACCCTATTCGCGACCCCGTCCCCGCTGTTGTGTTTTATGATTGGAATAGTTATGAAGTTAATACTACCGCTGTTGGTGCCAATCCTGTAGCAGCAGTTAGTAAAGCGTTAAATGCGTATAAATTAACAACAATATTTAAAATGTATATGCTGAAAATATGCCCGCAAGTATCAAGCGTCAATATGCGTAATTTACTATGTGGAGCGGTAATTAAAGATTTAGTAATGACTTATGGTAGTTACGGCCAATTTACATTTAACCAGCAGCAGTTATATTTAATGTATAGACGCAATACTGGTTCAACGGGTGTATCATTTACTCAATGGAAAGCACTGGGGACGCCTGTGTATATCTCGCCTTTAGACCTAACCAGCAGTGGTTCATTCGCTGGTGAGTCGGGTCTCGGTGGAATTATGGTAAATACGCAAGTATCATATGATTTTTCAAATTACGAACAAGCAGGGACAAATTATGCGCGGGCATATATTACTGATATTATCGCTTATGAAATCTATTCAATGGCTGGGTCGTGCGCAGTGGGTCAGGGTATAAGTGTGTTTAAAAATAGCACTATTTCAATGTCAGAATTTGACGCAGAGGTTGATAAATCGCGTATTCTATCTAAAAACGTCGTTGAGGCATCGCAACCGGAGGGAGGGCGCTTTAACTTCAGTGGTTTTAAATCGGTATTATCCGCTGGCGCTAAACATCTCGGCAAACTCGCAGTGCAACACGGTCCGGAACTCGCTAAAGAAGCGGCAAAAATGGGTCTGGAACATCTAAACAATAAATTGAATGAAGGCGGAGCAATGGGCGTCTCTGGTGGTCGCTACAGTCGCAGACATTAAATATTAAATATATTTTTTAAATATATATGTTTTTTTCTTTATAATTTTTATTTTAAAAAATAAAATATATACTAATAATAAGTAATAAAAATATAATATATAAAATGGTTTCATATAAAGATGTTGTTAGAGATTCATTTAAAAAACACGCTGGCAAACCATCTAAGGAAATTATGCGCCTTGCAGCAGCAGAATGGGCAAAAACTAAATCCAGAGGCGGAGCAATGGCGACAGATATGTCCGATGTTGTTAATGTTTCAGGAGGTAAAGCAAGAAAACCAGCAGCAAGACGGGTGCGCGTAAATGTTGAACCTATACAATTAAATACAGATTTAGGACAACGGATGCCTAATTATGACACAACAAATTACAAGATGTTTAAGGGTCAAATGCCTCGTATTGTAAAACCAACTACAATTGATGATAGCGCAGTTATGCAGCAAATGTTTGGAGGTGCTGTGGGATATGGAGTATCAGGAGGAAGTGGAGTATCAGGAGGTGGATTTTGGGACGATGTTGGGGATTTTTTCAGTTCGCCAGACACCTGGATTGGTTTAGGTTCATTATTACTATAAAGTGGATTTTCATACATAGTATCATATAAAAAAAATTACATTGGAATATATAAGGTTTATTAATAGGTTTTATTAGTTTTTTATAATTTATAAATTTTTATTATTTTAATTTGTAAAATATATATTTACGTCTTAATATATAAATTAATTTCTAATATATAATTAATAATATATATATATTAAAAAATGGCAACAAGCAAGATTTATAAGCAACGCAAAAATCCAGATGACAATAATAATAATACAGAAATTACAGAACATGATTACAATATTTTATTACATGAATTTTCAAATATGAAATCTAATAGAAGCGACACACCATTACAACCTAATAGCGTTAAATCATATTGTGCTAAATTACAAAAATTATCAATACTGGCAACAAAAAAACCATACCAGAATTACAAATTTTTATTAGATACAAATAAAATTATTGATATTATTAACAAAAATATTTTAAAATCAAGTAAAGATTACTATAGTAGTATTGTAAAACTGTTAAAATCTAAACCAGATATTAATAACGACGTTATTAAATTATATTCTGACGAGATGAAGACACATAAAAAAACAGAAGACACAGCGAGAGGCAATAATACGGTGAGCGAAAAACACGCTAACAAATTAAACAGTTTAACAATATCTATTATAAAAAACAAAATTATAAATTACGAAGTAAAAAATGACATGGATATGATATATCAATTAATTTGTGCGTTTTACTGGTTAGGAGATTTTACACCTCGTAATGAACTATATAATTTTAAAATACGAAGCAATACGAATAAAAAACCTATGAATGATTCATTCAATTATATAATAGTTGATAAAAATAATAATCCTATTAAGATAGTCATGTTAAATTATAAGACTAAAGCAACATACGGAAAACAAGAATTCAATATATCTGGCGAACTGAAAAATTATTTATTTAATTATTTAACAGAATTTAAAAAATTAAATGGTGATTATTTATTTGTTGATAAGCATAATGAACCATTTACAAATAATAATTTTTTAACATTAATAACTTCTTCAATGAAGCATGTGTTAGGCAGTGAAATTAATGTGGATTTGATTAGACAATTTAAACTGACGAACATTATGAATGACAACCCATTAATGACGATTAATGAACGGCGAGAACTGGCACGTAATTATTTACATAGTGAAGCAACTGCGCTTGAATATGTGCGTCCAGCATTAATAAACGCGAAAACCTAATATATATATATTAAAAATCCTAATATATGGTATATTAGAAATCCTAATATATGAATTTTCATATATTAGACTTCTAATTTGTTGTATATAAATTTATATACAACAAATTAGAAGTCTAATATACGCCTAATATACATATATTACAAATCATAATATATATATATTACGTTTATATATTAAATATTACTCTCATTAAGTGGTTTACGGTGTAAAACTGGTGAAGGCGGCGGGGTGGTTGGCGGGGTGTGTGGTTTTTTTTCATCACCATTACAAATACAACAGGCGTCGCGCGTCCAGCATGAAGAACCATGTAAAGATTTAATTGTTAAAGATACTATTGAAACGATGGCGGCAATAATTAATCCTATTACAGCATCAGTCAATTCCATTTTTTAATTTTATATTATTATTATTATATAGAATTATTTTTATTTTTAATTAAATCATCAATTTCATTTTTAGATTTTATTGAAAGTGTGTTATAATTACACAACAAATAATTATAATTGAAATTATATTTTTCATTATTATTAAATAATATTTCATAAATCTCTTGTGAAATATCTTTATACGAATTAGAATTTTTAATATTAATTATATTTTCCATTTTTAAATATTATTATAATATAATAAAATATTTTAAATAATTTTTTTTTCTGTATAATATATAATTAATATTTTTTTAAAAATGACAGATATATATTCTAATGAACCAGCGTATATAAAAAAACGCCGCCTAAAATTAGCAAAATATAAATTAGAAGAGTTAAAAAAATATAAACTCGCACAGCAACGCCGCCGTGATAATAATGTAACAACCGCTCTGGCAAAAAAAATCTCATCAGCATCACACAATATAGAATCCAGAAAACAAAATATAGATGATTTAATAAATAAAATTAAAGATTCTAACCCAAATATATCATCATTAGGCATTAAATCTAAATTATTACAAGATTATAATGTTAGAAATGTTAGACAAAACCAAATACCAGAACAATTACAACAATATGAAATAGACGATGTTGTAAGCAAATACGCCGGCAAATCAAGAACAGTAATTTATAACAAATTAAAAACAGCAACTAACCCAGATATTCAAGAGCGATTATTTCAATTATACAGAGAATCGGGCGGCGATAAGGCGCCACCACAAGTAGGCGAGGTTATTGTTAAAACACCACGCAAAACGCGTGAAAAAAAAAAACAAGAAGCGGACGAAATGCCAGGTTTAGGGGGGGAACGGGGGATAGCAGCAGGAGAACCAGCAGCAACGCCCGCGCCAACGCGCCCGGCGTCTCCTGTAGTATTAACACAAGAGGAACAAGACCTCATGGCAAAACGTGAAGCGCGAAAACAAAAAAAAACTCTTAGACGGGAAGAACTTGAACGCAATTATCAAGATTTATCACTAAATGAAATAAAAAATAAAGAATATAAGAAATACCCAAACGCAAATTTAAATAATTTTAAAAATAAATCTGATTTATTAGATTTTTTAATTAGTGCAACCCCAACAAAAATTAAAGCAGCAACAGCAGCAGAAATAAGAGACAAAAAAAAATTAGAATATTTACAAGCAAAGGACACGCAAACATTACGCGACGAAGCATACGTAAATTATCCTAATAAGGAAGCATTTGCAGATTTTAACAAGCAAGAATTAATAGCGTATAATATGAAACATATAATTAAAAATTCAGCAAAACAAGAAAAACACACTATTACACCAGATGAAAAATTAGCAAGAATACGGCAATTAAAATATAAAGATAAATTGGATGAAAAAATATTAGAGGACGCCCAAGCACAATATCCGGGCAAAGATTTCAGCGCACTTGACAGGGAGGAAATTATAAATTATTTAGAATCAAATACACCGGCACCTGAAAATCGCCTAAAAATAACTAAAAAAACGCAAGCAATACGAGATAAGGAAGAAGCGGACCGCTTAAAATTAGAAGAAGAAAAAAATATTAGAACAGCACAAAAATCAGCAAACGCAGTGGTAAAAAAAGCAGCACGCTTAGAAGCAGCACGCCTAGAAGCAGAGCGCTTGGAAACGGAACGCGTGGCAGCGGAAGAGGCGGCGCGCGTGGCAGCAGAAGAGGCACGCGTGGCAGCAGAAGAAGCGGCACGCATAGCAGCAGAAGAGGAGGCAGCGGCAATGGTTGGTAAGGGGTTTACATCACGCCGGCAATATAACAAATATATGTCATATCCTAAACGATTAACTGGTCGTGGATTTAATATATATAATGATTCACCAGCAAATATAAATAATATTTTAAATCAATTACATTATTTAGGTAATAATTAAATTATTCAAAATATTCTGGAACATCATTTAAATTATTCAATGTCATTAATGTTATTAAAAAATCTTTATTTTTCAATGCACCAGAGTTATTATTAAATAAATCGTCAAATTGTTGTTGTGTTAAATTACGATATAATATACGCGAGCAACTCCAGCGCCCGCACGTTGAAATGCTATTATTTCTGGTCTGGTAATCTATTTTATTACTAATAATAGGGCGTTTTCGTGGGTCGCTGTTTAACATATTAAGCAGTAAATTACCATATTGTTGGTCGTATTTTGTATATTTTTTATATGAATCAGGCGATCCGAGTCCATAAGGGTCAAAATACAAAATTTGGGTTGGTTTTACTATAACCGCGACGTAATGCCCTGTATTAACGTTTTCAGTTTGTAATAAAATTATTTGGTATGGGGCAGACGCTGGAAATAATGTGTTAAAATTCGTTTTAGTCAAATTACTATATAAGAACGGTTGTTTTTTAATTAAGTCATATATATCAGAACCAGACAAATCCGTATCAATCAATTTATTTATTATTTGTGTTATAGACATTTTATATTTTTTTTTAATATATATTATTATTAATATATATATTTTTTTTTAAAGGATGCCAGATATTGGATGCCAGACAGAAAATTTTTTAATATTAGATAAACAATATATAAAAAAATATTTAACATTACAAGAGCGACGAACATATCAATTAGAATATAAAAAATATAAACAAGAACAACAAAAAATAAAACACAGAATTTATATGAAAGAATATATGCGGACTTACCATAAAAACAAAATGAAATATGACCCTTCATATAAAAAATGGTATATAGAATATCACAGACAATATAATGAAGATAAAAAAAATTTTAACATACAGAAGAAATTATTAAAAAAATTACAACAACTTAATTAATTGATTTGTTGGTATTGAATACATCATATTGAACCCGTATTTAACAGAACCGCCACGCGTTTTTTTTAAATTACTATTTTTTGTATATTCATAGGCATATATGCCATCAAGAAACACAAATACAAAATATATTCTATATTGTTTTTGTAATAATAAATAAGCAGCGACGATTTTTGAAGAATTCATTAATAAGGTATCATATTTATCATGATTACAATTTCTATTTTTAACTTCTATCATTATTTTTTTGTCTCTATCAACCATATCAAAAACAGCGAATTTATTATTATCAATTATTAAATTACAATCATATAATTTATTACATAAATTTTTAACAATTTCAACGCTGGACGAGTCATTAAATTGCTCGGGATTATCAATATATTGCCATGTGTGTTCGTTAGACATTTTTAAAAAATTTTTTTATATTATATAATATCTTATAAGAAATTAAATATTAAAAAAAAACGAATAAAAAAATAAAATATTTGTAATATATAATAATATTATAAAATGGATAATCAACATTTCAACAATTCATTAAATCATTTAAACAATTTTTTAAAACAACATCCAGACAAAAATAAAAATGAATTATTGAAAGTTTTAAATAATGAATATACGCCATTATTACCGCTAACAACTCCGTCGCGTGAGACGACACAAAAACACAAGAAAAAAACAAAATAATATTAACCAACAAATAATATATCATACATATAATAATACAATATAATTTTTAAAAAATGGAATTATCAACTTATTTGCAGTCTTTAGATGTTAAACACGTTAAGGCATTAATTAAAAATCTTAATACAGAAAATCGGATATTGATAGGCAGAAAAAATAAACAACAATTAATTGATGAATATTTTAATAAATACCAATTATTAAATGATAAAAAAACATCAAAACTTACTGAGACAGATATTAATTTTCTTGATAGTTTTAAAACATCCAAAACACCTATATCACCTATATCACCTATTATTAAAAAAATATTACCAACGATAACAAAGAAAAAACAACCGAAAAATTATGATTCAATTATTCAATCACTTAATGACATTAAAAATAAAAAATTACGTGATGAAGCAGTTATAGAAGACGCCAGGGCACAATTACAGCAAAAACGCGATGTACGCAATGCACGCGACATAGAAAAAAAACGTGTAAGCGACGAGCAACACAAATTAAGACTTAAAACACAATTACGAGAACAGCGAGAACGGCGCGCCGCAAAACAACAACAAGAGCAACGCGAACAAGAGCAACGCGAACAAGAAGCAGAAGACAGAGAAGCAGCACGCCAAGAAGCAGAAGAAGCAGCGGCAGCAGCAGTCCGAGAAAGACAAATAGCACTAAATAGCAAAACAAAATTACAAATACAGATAACAGCACCAAAGAAGGGCGAACCACATTTTGAACCTAATTTTTCTAAATTAAGCAAAATAGAACAATTAGAAATAGCACTAAAAACAGCAAAAATTACAGGCACTAAACCTAATAAAGAGTTTTATGAAAATATAGCAAATGAATTTTATAAAAATATTAATGATATATTAAATAAATCACCATATATAGCAATTAAAGAATTAGTTAATAAATATCAATTTACAACTAATATGTTAAAAAATATGTATATAGCAAAGAGCGACAGCGATTTTTTTCCAACTGGGTATGATATGGTTAAACAAATTTTTGTAGGCAGATTTAAGAAAGACGCATATATCATGTTAGAAGGGACAGCAGGTATAGGCAATGTGGGATACTGGGCGCAACAAATAAACCCTAAATTAAATATTACTATGAATGAATTAGACAATAATAATTTTAATATTATGACATTATTTAATGACTCAAATAAAATAAATTTAATGAATGAAGATTATTTTGAATTAAATAATGATAGAAAAAAAATTGATATGATTTTTTTGAATCCGCCATTTGGTTCTGTTGTAAAAAAAAATCCGGGTTTATGGTTTAAATTTTTGTTAAAATCATTAGAATTATTACAATACTCGAAATTTTCAGTAATATTATTTATATCACCAAGATTATTTAGAGATAAAAATAATACTCATAAAGACCTCAATTTTTATTCAATATTAGATTTAGTAAAATTAAAACCAGGTGATTATAGCAATGGTGGTTTTTTACTCGCAAATAGGTGGTTAGATATTTTTAATGACTATACAAACGAAAATTTTAATATTAAAGACTTAAATGACGCCATAGAAAACAATGAAGGCGAGTTATGGGACATAATTGAAGACAGATTTAATTTTTTCTCGGCATCAACAAGCAAATTAGATAGTGATGATTTCGGCGGGACAAAATTAGCAGCGTATTATACTATTTTTGAGGTTAATATGAGTTCTGGTTCTGGATTACGAAAGAAAAAAAAATTACGTAAAATTTTAAAATAAAAAATATATATATATTAGTAAATAATAATTTACAATTAAAAAAATGAAAAATCATTTTATAATGGCGTATAATGGCAACAAACGACAAGAGGTTGAAAGAATATATAACAATATTGTTATAAATGAAAATATCACTACTATTATTGAACCATACGCCGGCACAAGCGCTTTATCATATTATATAAGCACTAAACACCCTAAGAAATACAAATATATATTAAATGATATTGACGCAAATATATTTAATTTATATAATATAATGAAAAATAAAGATTTATTAATGCAATTTGAAATAGATGTTAATAATGCCGCAAAAACTATTATTGATAAAACCACTTATAATATAGTTGTTAAACAAAAAAATTTTGTTTCATGGTTTATATCTCATAAAATATATATGCTGCGTCCAGGGTATTTTAGACTTAATTATAAATATACATATTTAAATTTTTTTGATGTCCCTATTGTAAAATTTTTACTTGAAGAGGATGTAACAATAACAAATATTGATGGTGTTGAATGCTTTAAACTACATAATTTACAAGAAAATTTAATTTTTCTTGACCCTCCTTATCTATTAAGCGATAATTCATATTTTGATTGTCCTACTCATAAAAAAATGTCTATTTATGAATATTTATACAACAAAAATATAAATACTATGTTATGTAAAGTAATTATTGTTGTTGAAATTAACTGGATTATTAATTTGTTATTTGATAATATACCAAATAAAATTATATATTTTTTATTATATTTAATGGTAAAAAAAAAAACACTTCATACGCTTATACAAAATATACCAGTATTAACAACACCAACCACCACAACTAATACACCTATAATTTCTACTACTACTCTTCAATAATTTTTTTTCTTATAATGTCTGGGCGTGATTTATGAATGTAATTTAACATTTCTGTATGTTCGTTTATTTTAGAAATTTTTTTATTATCACGCTCAATTTCTGTTTTTTTAGGGCGTCCGGGTTTTCGTTTAGGTGCTGGCGGCGGTTCTGGTTTAAATATACTTAATATATTGTCTAATGTATTTATTTTAACTGGTTTTTTAACCAGTGCCGCGGCGGCGCGTGCTTTCGCTGCTTTAGATATTTTTTTTTTGTCTGGTATATATGTGTTATTTAATAATTCACTTGTTGAAAAAATATTTTCTAAATGTGGTTTCATTTGCATTCTATAACCCATTGAGGCGTCTGCGTCATTCCAATAATTCTTATAATGTGTTATTATTGATTTTATAATTTGTGGTTTGTTTTGTGTTATATTAATATGTAATAAATCATTGTGGCGCCGTGCTATGTCTTTAAGATGTAGTAATGGTAATTTTTTTAATTTTTCATCCAAGTCCAATAATAACATGTCTGAATGGTCGTAATTATGTTTTGTCATTTTTATTATTACAATTATATAATATATTATTTACAACAGAAAAAAAAAATTAAAAAATTAAAAATTCAATTAATAGAATACTATAAAAACCATTATAAATTTATTTAGATGATATAACCATCACTTAAAAACACATAAACCACATTTATGTGTATTAGATTTATAAATCTCTCTATTACAACATAAACAATAATATAATTTGTTTTTTTTACATTCTTTACATAATAATGATGAATTTTTTGATATTTTAAATTTCATATATTCATCACATTCAATACATTGCTGTATAGGGTTATTAATCCATTTTTTTATGCACTCCGACCCGACTATCATTTTTAAGTGTGGATTGCTTATATCTAATATTTCATATCTGTTTTTTATCTGTTTATTACACATACACAAAAATTCCTGTTCGCCCTTCTCATTAAATCTATGTCCGTTATCATGTATATTTAACATGTCAGTGTCATTTATTTGTTTTATTGTATTCCAGTTTGCTTTAATATCACAAAAATTTAATACTGTATTATTTGTATTATTAAACGTTGTTATATTGCTATTCCAGTTTTCAATAAAATAATTACTCATTTTATATTATAATTAAACTTAATATTATATCTTTAAATTATTTTAATAAAAAACAAAATTAAAATTAAATTTTAATTTTATGTAAATTAATTTTTGATTTAAAGATAAAATTAATATCTAATTTAATAATAAGAGACTTATTTTATAAGTTTTTAAGATGGCATTGTTTGTTGATGTTTCCGATGATTGTGCCATTTGCTTACTTCCATATGATAATACACATATAAAAATTAGTAATCTTAGAGCGTGCGGGCACCATTTTTGCGAGGGTTGTTTAATTAGTTCATATTTAAGTAATAATTTAAATTGTGCGCTGTGCCGTGCTGACTGGAGTAATTTTTTAATGAGTAATTATAATAATAGACGCCAGAGACGAACAATTACACCTATTAATTATTCTGAATTAACAGCGCGCGAGGTCCGCGACGCCATGCCGCGCCGAACTATTACTTTAGATAATAATAATATATTGATAAGTCCGAGACGTATTAAACGAACTTTAACAATTATTAATTCTAATACCATTTTTCAATTATCAATGAATGTTTTATTTGATTCACGAACAGGGCGACAAATAATTCATAATAGTAATCATTTATATATAATACCTGGTCCGCTTAGTCCATATAATCATTGGAACTATTTTAGCGTTTCCGACGATTTTGTAATGCTACCTGGCGACGAATTATTATAATCATATATATATTTACATTTTTTAATTTTTTATATTGTTTTACAACGTAAAGTTTTTTTATATATGAAGTATCAGACAACATTTTTTTAACCGGGTTTAATAGGGTGTTATAGTCCATTAATTATAATTCCTATTATTATTTATAAATTTATAACTAATTATTTATGTAATTGAATTATTTATAAATATTAGAACACTTTATTTATAGTTTTTAAAGTGTTCTGAAAGTGTTCTGAAAGTGTTCTGAGTGTATTTTTTATATATATTAGTGTATTATTATTATTATAGAACACTTAAAACACTTTATTTATAATAATAATAATATTAATAAGATAAATAA